>Ga0307509_10000098_pt1 | contig 121442 bp, 86 predicted proteins | sample 10_EM_MG_FD_202245 | JGI IMG/M metagenome (GOLD analysis project Ga0307509, IMG submission 202245) | Populus trichocarpa ectomycorrhiza microbial communities from riparian zone in the Pacific Northwest, United States - 10_EM | ecosystem: Host-associated > Plants > Roots > Unclassified | place... | reverse complement strand
TCGGTACCGCCCCGACGACGCCTTGCTCGCCTTCCTGAACGGCCTCTGATTATGCCGCGCAGGCCGGCATCTTCCTCGTCGAGCTCTCTCTTGTACGCGGCATAACCCGGTACGCGGCATAATGCTCAGGTCACCATCAGCGGCTCCACGAGGGTGCGCTGACCATCCGCGGAAAGGCACCTGACGCCCTCGAGTTTTCGTGGCGCGAACCACCAGGCGGTCATGACGAGGTGCGCGGTGCCGGCGCCGTCGACCGTGAGGCGCAGGACGCCCAGACGGCTGCAGGAGACCAGGCGCAGGAAGCGCGCACCGCCGTAAAGCGGGCGCGGCTCCACGTGGAAGCCGAGACGACGGTCGACCGTGAGGCGCAGGACGCCCCAACCGCCGCAGGAGACCAGGCGCAGGACGCGCGCACCGCCGTGAAGCGGGTGCAGCCCCACGTGGAAGCCGAGGCGATGGTCGACCGTGAGGCGCGGGACGCCCAGACGGCCGCAGGGGGCACCGCCGTAAAGCGGGCGCGGCCCCACGTGGAAGCCGAGACGACGGTCGACCGCGAGGCTCATGACGCCCCAACCGCCGCAGGAGACCAGGCGCAGGACGCGCGCACCACCGTGGAGCGGTCGCGGCACCACGTGGAAGCCGAGACGACGGTCGACCGTGAGGCGCATGACGCCCCAACCGCCGCAGGAGACCCGGCGCAGGACGCGCGCACCGCCGTGAAGCGGGCGCGGCTCCACGTGGAAGCCGAGACGACGGTCGACCGTGAGGCGCATGACGCCCAGACGGCCGCAGGGGACCAGGCGCAAGAGGCGCGCACCGCCGTGGAGCGGGCGCGGCCCCACGTGTCGGCCGCGACGACGCTCGACCGCGAGGCCCGTGAAGCGTTGACGACCGCGGGCTACAGGGCGCAGGAGGCCCGCACCGCCGTGGAGCGGGCGCGCGCCCGCGTGGGGATCGAGACGACGCTCGAGCACTTGATCCGCGAGGCGCTTCGGCAATGCGCGGTGACCGGTGGTGCCTGACCGCGACGCGATCGACATGATACCAAAGCACAGGACAGCGGTGTACAGGGCGCCCACCATGCGCATGGCTGACGCCGTCGAGGCGAGGTGTTGATCCGGAACGCGACGGCGAGCGCGGCGAACTACCGATCGCGACCGGACCTCGGGAGATCTACGGGTGGCCTGTGGACGGGTAGCGCTCAGCCGCAGCCGGATCAACGGATTCCGAGGTTCAGCTCGACGTCGGCGGCCCACCGCCCACAGTCCAGATGCCCGCGCCTACGCTCCTTTGCTGAATATTTCTTTGGATATTCCGAAATTCGGAGATCTATAGGGCTCGGTGCTCCGTGCTCGGCCGTTGGAGCGGGCGCGGCCCCACATGGGACCGAGGCGACGCTCGCCCATAGGCGCACGACGCTCCGAGGACCACCGAGGACCACCCAGGACCACCGAGGACCACCGAGGACCACCCAGGACCACCGAGGACCACCGAGGACCACCGAGGACCACCGAGAACAGAGTGCATGAAGCGCGCACCGCCGTGGCTCGAAGATCGACAGTGTTCCGTGTCTGATGTGTTCTGTGTCGGATGCTGCGCTATGAGTCTACTCGGAATGCCTACGGATACTGCGCACGCCTGAGGGCGATGGCTGGGCAGTCTTTCGCCGGAGACTCTCTGCGCTGTCTCTCCCAGGTGATTCACATCAAAATATCATCCAAAAAAATATCCGCAATAGGAGCCAGGTACGGGCATCTGGGCGGTGGGCGGTGGGACGCTGGCTGGTGCGATGAACCTCGGAATCTGACGATCCAGCCACGGCTGAGCGCTACCGTCCATAGGCCACCCGTGGATCTCCCGAGGTCCGCGGTTCGCCAACAGGCCACCTGGTAGCTTGCGAGACATGAATGCCGGCATCCGAGAATCGCAAACATCAAGATGAGCAACCGAGCAACTACAACTCGCGCTGGAGCTGCATCAACAGGTGAGATCTCAGGATCCCGCGAATGCGGAAGTCGACCGGTCACCGCTCCTTGGCCCGCGGCCTGATGACATAGTTCCAGTCACATGGAGTGCGTCCTCTCGACTAGAAGTTACCGAACAGCTCCTTCTACTTCGTGTCGACCGAGCTCACCGGCACGCCCTGCTAGATGCAGTCCTGCGCCGTGGCGTTGCTGTGCCCGAGCTACGCGATCCGGGTGCTGCGTACCCTCGACGGCCTGCCTCGGTGTTTGAAGGCTGTACCCGTGCTCGCGGAGCAGCTTGGCGACGTTCTTGTCGCAGCGCGAGATCCGGTGCACCGCGAGCACTTCGCCAGCGAGCGCGCGCGCGTTCTTGCAGGTCCACCGCAGCGGCGACTCCGGGGCCCCCGGGTCACTGGATCGATCCGCTTCTCCAGCGGCGGCCAGACCTCTGGATGCGCCACTTCATAGGGCGCAGGCGACCGGTGATCGCGAGCCGATCGCGAAATTGCGTGTCAAACAGAGACACACGGCACGCGCGGAGTACAGTGCGCGAACCTCGCTTCGCCCGACATAAACACCGGAGGACCAAATGGCGCGATCGGTCACAGGAACGCTGTCACTGGCACTATTGTTTGTAATCCCTGCGTCAGTAACAACGCAGGCACAACCCGCGAGCACGAGCGCCGCGGCGTACCTGACGTTTGACGAGGGCGCCGGCACCACCGCAGCCGACGCTTCTGGCAATCAGCACGCGGCCACGCTGCTCGGCGGAACCAGCTGGACCGCGGGCCTCGTGGGGCAGTCTGCGTTGGCGGTCCCGGGCACCGCCGGCAGTTACGCCGAGGTCCCCACGCCCGTCGTGGACACGACGCAGAGCTTCACCGTGGCCGCCTGGGTCAAGCTCAACCGTCTCGGCGGCTATCAAACGTTCGTGAGTCAGGATGGCAGCGTACAAAGTAGCTTCTTCCTGCAGCTGCGCGGCGATAGTGGCCAGTTTTCATTCACCGTGCCGTACGACTTCTTCGTGCTCCCGCAAGCAGGATTCACGCCGATCGTTGGCCGCTGGTACCACCTCGCGGGAGTCTATGATGCCGCGGCACGATCGGCCTCGCTCTACGTCGACGGCGTGCTCTCCGATACCGTGTACAACGTCGTGGCGGGGCCGTCGATCGGCCGCACGGCCGTCGGTCGCGGAAAGTTCGCCGGCAACCCGGTCGACTTCGTGAACGGCGCGATCGATGACGTCCGGCTGTACCAGGCCACGCTCGGAGCTCCGGAGTTGCTGCGCGTCGCCCAGATCGGGAATCCCGCGCTCACCGGGCCGCTGCCGGTAGCCCCCGCCGCGCTGCAGATCGACGCCGGCCATCCCGGCCATACGGTGAGCCCGATCCTCAACGGCCTGATGATCGAGGAGATCAATCACTCGCTCGATGGTGGCCTGTACGGCGAGCTGATCCAGAATCGGGTATTCAAGGACGACGCTGCGGCGCCGGTCCACTGGGCGGCCGTCCAGGACCGCGGCGCCGCTGCCGCGATCGCGCTCGACACCACGCAGCCGATCGCCGGGACCGCCTTGACCACGAGCCTGCGGGTCACGGTGAGCTCCACCAACGGTCGCGCCGGGGTCGCCAACGACGGCTTCTTCGGGATCCCGATCAAGCCGCACACCACCTACCGCGCGTCGTTCTATGCCAAGGCCGCCGCCGGGTTCTCAGGCCGCCTGGCGGTGGGCCTCGAGAGCACCGACGGCACCAAGCAGTACGCCGAGGCGCGCGTCGGCAAGCTCACCGGCGAGTGGAAGCGCTACAGCGTGGTGCTCAGGACCGACGGCGTGCGCCCGACCGCGGACGCGAGGTTCGCGATCACCACGGCGGATGGTGGCACGTTCTGGGTCAATCAGGTGTCGCTGTTCCCGCCGACGTTCCACGGCCGGCCGAACGGCAACCGCATCGACCTCATGCAGCTCATGGCGGGGCTGTCCCCGACGTTCCTGCGCCTGCCGGGCGGCAACTTCCTCGAGGGCAATACGATCGCCGAGCGGTTCCAGTGGAAGGCGACGCTCGGCGCCCTCGCCTCCCGTCCGGGGCACCAGGCGCCCTGGGGCTACCGCTCGACCGACGGCCTGGGCCTGCTCGAGTATCTCGAGTGGTGCGAGGATCTCGGCATGATTCCGCTGCTCGGGGTCTATGCGGGGTATTCGCTCAATGGCAGCTTCGTGCCGCCCGGCGCGGAGCTGGCGCCCTACGTGCAAGACGCGCTGGACGAGATCGAGTATCTGATCGGCGGCACCGACACGGTCTGGGGTGCGCGGCGCGCGGCGGACGGCCATCCCGCGCCGTTCCCGCTCGAATTCGTCGAGGTCGGCAACGAGGACTTCTTCGATGGCTCCGGCAGCTACAACGCCCGGTTCGCCCAGTTCTACGACGCGATCAAGGCCGCGCACCCGGCGCTGCAGCTGATCGCGACCACGGCAGTCACGAGCCGCAAGCCCGATGTCCTCGACGAGCACTTCTACGCCACGCCGCGGGCGTTCCAGCACATGGCCAATCGCTACGACAGCTTCGACCGCAGCGGCCCGAAGATCTTCGTCGGCGAGTACGCGTCGATCGAGGGCCGCCCCACGCCCGACCTCCATGCTGCGCTGGGCGATGCCGCCTGGTTGACCGGGCTCGAGCGCAACTCCGATCTCGTGATCATGGCGGCCTATGCGCCGATGCTGGTCAACATCAATCCAGGCGCCAGCCAGTGGCCGAACAACTTGATCGGCTATGACGCCCTGCATAGCTACGGCTCCCCGTCGTACCACCTGCAGGTGATGTTCGCCCAGCACGCCGGCGACGTGGTGCTGCCGGCGACCCTGACCGCGACCGGCGGATCACAGGTCTTTCAGAGCGTGACCCAGGACAGCCTGACCGGGACGATCTTCTTGAAGCTGGTCAATGCCGCTGGAGCGCGACAGCCGCTCCACATCAGCCTCAAAGGCGTGCGCGCCGTGTCACCGTCTGCGAACGCCGTGACGTTGTCATCGGCGAGCCCGCAGGACACCAACACGATGAGCGATCCGACCCACGTCGTCCCGCGCACCCGGACGATCTTCGGGGTCCGTCCCGAGTTCGACTACACGCTGGCGCCGTACTCGATCACGGTGCTGGAGATCCGGCCCCGCTGAGCGCCTCCACGTGGACGTACCCGGCGGGCGAGCAGCCGAGCGGGTGCGCGCGGCCGCCGCGGCACGACCGAGGTTCTTCGCGGCGCGCTGGCTCGCGGACACCACCGAGCACGGCGACCGCGACGCGTCGCAGCGCGGCAAGTTGCGGCGGGCTTTTCCGGGAGCACCACGCGGTATCGCAGCGGCTCCACCCGGCATAAGAATCCGATATCCTGCGCCGGATGACACGCTTGGTGATCTGTGCCGTGCTCGTGGCAGCCTGCTCGGCGGGCCCACGGTCTGGGCCTCCGGCTGTTCCCCCGGGCTCGACGGTGCCCGCGGCCACGCGCGCGCCTCGCGTCGCCGCCAGCGAGTTGCCGAGCCTGGAGCGCTGGCGACACCACGTCACCGACGAGATCCTGCCGTTCTGGCAGACCCCCGATGCGCTCGGAACGCCGATTGGCAATTTCCCGACGTTTCGCTGCAACGACGGGACAGCGTTTCATCCCGAGGCGCCGTGCCCAGAATTCGCCAAGCCGCCGGCGTGGATCACGCCGGAGCTCCACCGCGACTACACGCGCATGAAGTCGCGGCAGACCTTCCTCTACGGCGTTGCATTCCACATCACCGGCGAGGAACGCTATCTCGACTACGCCCGCGCCGGGGTCAGCTGGCTGCGGCAGCACGCCTACGAGCACGACACCGGGAGCGCCATCACCTACTGGTCCGGTGGCACAGCCGGCCCGCCACGCGATCAGCGGACCTCCCAAGATCTCGCCTACGCGCAGGTCGGCCTCGCGTTCTACTACTACCTGACCCGCGATCCCGAGGTGCTGACGGATCTGCTCCGGCTCGAGCACTACGTCATGACCGCCTACTGGCAGCCATCGCCGGCGCCGCCGGGCGGCATGCTGCGCTGGACCCTCGCGGACGGCGACGTCCCCGGCGAGGCACGCCGGCAGGAGCTGGTCTCGCAGCTCGACCAGATCAACGCCTACATGCTGCTGCTCGCGCCGCTCCTCGAGGAGCCGGCCGTCGCGCGCGACTGGCAACGCGATCTGGTCGTCCTGGCGCGCGTCGTCAAAGACCGGTTCTTCGCCCCCGAGCACGGCATGTTCTGGGGCAGCATTCATGACCCGGCGGGCCGCAGGCTCGGCTCCGATCACACCGACTTCGGTCATTCGATGAAGTCGCTGTGGATGCTCTACCTCACCGGCCAGGCCACCGGGCAATCCGACCTGACCGAGTTTGCACGCCCGCTCATGGGCCCGCTGCTCGAGCGCGCCGCCCAGCCCTCCGGCTGCTGGGCCTCGGGGATCCGCGCCAGCGGCGAGCTCGACCGCGGCTCGCAGTGGTGGATCTTCGACGAGCTCGACCAGGCGGCCGCCACCCTCGCCGGCCGCGAACCCGCTGCCGGCCCCTACGCCCGCTACCTCGGCCCCAGCTACGCGTGCTGGTTCACACGGTTTGTCGATCATCGCCACCAGGATGTCTGGCCGTTCCTCGGTCCCGACTGGACCGAGACCAGCTTCGACACCGAACCGCCTCCCAAGATCTTTCACTGGAAGAATGGCTATCACGTGATGGAACACGCCCTCGTGGCCCTCATCACCACCGCCGGCCTCACCGGCCAGGACCTGCCGCTCTACTACGCGTTCGTCAAGCCGCCTTCACCCGCTCGTATCCAGCCCTACTACTTCACCGCCACGATCGCGGGCCAGACCGAGCTACCGCTGCCACGCCACCCGGGGCTCCATGGCCTCCGCGTCCAGTTTCGCGACCTGCACTGAACAGGATCGAAAAACGCCGGCTGCGGCGACCGACCGATCGAGAGAACACCGGCGTGTCACGCCGTCGCGTCGACCCCCGTGCGCACGAGCAGCACCGGGCAGCACGCGGTGCGGACCACCGACTCGGCGACGCTGCCGAGCAGCAGCCGCGAAACGCCGCGGCGACCGTGCGTCCCCATGATGATCAGATCGATCTTGAGCTCCTGGGCCGTGGCGTCGATGACACTGCACGGATCACCGGCCTTGAGCAGCACGGCGCTGAACGGCGCCTTGGTCGCTCGCGCCTCGGCGAGGAACTCGAGCTGCTGCTGACACTGTTCCATGATCGCGTCCATGTTGGTCTCGGTGACCGAGATGCTCACCTCTGAACCCAGCAAGGGCCGGCCGACGACATGGAGCAGATGGATCTTGGCATCGAGCTTGGCCGCGAACGCGACCGCGTAGTCGAGCACCGGCTCGGTCTGCGCACCAAGCTCGACAGGAACGAGGATATTGCGTGGGGTGTTCATGATCTCGGTAGTTTCACGAACCGCGCCAAGCGCGCAGGCGAGCTCCAGGCCGGCTTCGAGTGGGCTGGACGCCTCGCTTGCGCACCCTCTGCGTCGGCGGCGCGATGACGCGCAACAATTGCGCGGCGCACGGGATCGGGCTCGCCGACACGCGTCGAACCAGGCAGCGGCGCCACGCATGCTCCGGCATGGCTGCTGCAACGCACCTCATCATGCCGGAACCTTCGAGCAGCCCGCAACATCCGTCGACTCTCTACGCGTACATGGTGCACGACCACAACGCGCTGCGCGAGATCTACGCGCGCCTGCTCGCGGCGATGATGGCGAACGCAGCCGATGATACCCGCGCGCTGTGGCAAGAGCTCGATCGCGCCGTGCGCAGCCACATGGAAGCGGAAGAGCGCTTCGTGCTGCCGCTGTTCGCACACGCCAATCACGCCGAGGCGCTCGCCCTCCTGCGCGATCATGGCCAGATCCGCGAGCTGTTGTTCGAGCTCGGCATCGCGGTGGACCTTCACCTGCTGCGATACGACCGGGCACAAGAGCTCAGCTCCCTGTTGCTCGTCCACGCCGCGCGCGAAGAGAAGCTGCTGTATCTGTGGGCCGACGAGGGCCTGGGGCGCGACGTGGTCCAGGCCATCAAAGAGCGTGTCGCCGCCGCGTGATCGGTTTCGCTGATCGCGAGGCCGAGGGGCCGCGCTCGATCTCGTGGCGTGCTAGGTTCGGCGCGTGACGGCAAAGCCTGCGATGCCTCGGGCGTGGACCGTGCTCCCGCACCGGCCGATCGAATCGCTCGAGTCGAACCTGTGGCGGGTAAGCGGGAGCCTGCCCGGCAAGATTCCGCTCCGGCGCGTGATGACCATCGCCAGGCTCGCGCGCGGTGGCCTCGTGGTTCACAGCCCGATCGCGCTCGACGCCGCGTCAATGACGGCGCTCGACAGCTTCGGCGAGGTCGCGTTCATCGTCGTACCGAACGCCCAGCACCGGCTCGACGCCAGCTCCTACGCGGTGCGGTATCCCAGGGCGCGCGTGCTCGCGCCACACGGGGCGCGCGCGAAGATCGAGAAGCTCGTCCCGGTCCACGGCGAGCTCGGCGAGCTCGGTGACCTCGACGTCACGCTCGACCACGTCGCCGGCACGAACGACCGCGAGGCGCTGATGATCGTTCGGTCCGGCGACCGGACGTCGCTCGTGTTCACCGACACGGTGTTCAACATGCCGCACCAGGGCGGCGTGTTCGGCTGGGTGCTCAAGCACGTCACTCAGTCGAGCGGCGGCCCCAAGGTCTCGCGGATCGGCCGGCTGTTCATGATCGACGATCCCGCCGCGTTCGCCGCCCAGCTCGAGATCCTGGCGACCCAGCCGCTCGTCCGCGTGATCGTCTCGCACCACGATGTCATCGTCGATGATCCCGCCGGCGCGCTCCGGCGGATCGCCACATCGCTGCGCTAGCGACGCGGTGGCCGACGTGCCGTGGCGAACAGCGACCAGCCGAGCCGATCGCGAATCAGCCCGGCGATCCCGCGCGGCTCCACGAGCATCATCGCGATCGAGACCGCGCCAAGGACGATCAGGTGGACCGCGCCGTTACTGCCGAGCTGCTGCTGCAACACGACGTAGATCGCCGCGCCGAGGATCGGCCCCTCGACCGTCCCGAGACCACCGACCACGACCATGAAGCTCGCCGCCGCCGACCACTGGATCGCGAACGCCGAGTTGGGCTGGATGAACGGGGTCTGCACCGCGATCAGCGCCGCGGTCAGCGCGGTGCCGGCACCGGCCACCACGAAGGCGAGCAGCTTGAGGCGCCACACGTGCACGCCGAGGCTGGCGGCGGCGTCCTCGGCGTCGCGGATCGCCATGAGCGCCAGGCCGATGCGAGACCGCAGCGTGAGCACCACCAGCGCGACCATGGCGATGAGCAGCCCGATGGCCACGTAGTAGACCACCCAGGGATCGACGCTGCGCGCCGGGCGGATGAACATCCCCGACGCATTGCCGACATAGTCCCAGTTGCCGAACAACAACCGGAACACCTCGGCGACCAGCCAGCTGCCGACCGCGAAGTAGCCACCCTTGAGGCGGAACGTGAGCGCGCCGACCGGCACGGCGACCGCGGCGCCGACCACCGCCGCCAGCGCGAACGCCGGCCACACGCCGACGCCGAACCGCTCGCAGCCGACCGCCAGCGTGTAGCCGCCCAGCCCGATGAACACCTGCTGGCCAAACGTGACCAGGCCGGCGTAGCCGGCGAGCAGGTTCCACATCACCGCGAGCGCTGCGTTGTACGAGAACACGATCAGCAGCGCGCGCGTCCCGCCGTCGCCCCACACAGGCACCGAGATCAGCGCCAGCACCAGCGCGGCCAGGATGGCCACGCGCACGGTCCCCGCCCGCCCGCTCACGGGGCCGTCCTCGGCAGCAGCCCCTGCGGGCGGAACACCAGCACGCCCAGCACCACCAGGTGCCCGGAGGCGAGCGCATAGCTCGGTCCCAGGAACCGCGCGCCGAGCAACTGGGCGGTGGCGAGCAGGATGCCGCCGATGAACGTGCCGGTGAGGCTGCCCAGGCCGCCGACCACCACGACCTCGAACGCGACGAGCAGCATCTCGGATCCGGTCGCAGGGTAGAACGTCGAGGTCGCGGCCAGCAGCACGCCGGCCACGCCGCCGGTCGCCGCCGCGATCGCCGCGGCCGCCGCGTACATCTTGCGCGGGTCGATCCCCATCAGCCGCGCGGTGCTGGGGTCATCGGACGTCGCGCGCAGGGCGCGACCGAGCGCGGTGCGCGCGAGCAGCAGCAGCAGGATCCCCAGGCAGACCAGCCCCACCGCGAAATCGACCAGGCGCACCGCGGCGATCGTGAGGCCGCCGAGGTGCACGCCCGCGGACGCGAGCGAGCTCTGGAGGGTCCGGGCATCGGCGGTCTCCACCAGCAGCATCGCGTTCTGCAGCACGGTCGAGATCCCGAAGGTGACGATCAACGGCGGCAACACGCCGCGGCCGAGGCTCCTGCCGATCACGACGCGCTGCAGCGCCCAGCCCACCACGAACAGCGCCGGCACGACGAGCGCGGCGGCGGCCAGCGGCGGGATCCCGACCGACACCACGGCCACCAGGAAGTAGGCGGCCACGACGATCAGATCGCCATGCGCGAGGTGGACCAGCCGCATCGTGCCGAAGTTGATCGACAGCCCCAGCCCGATCGCGCCGTACAGGCCACCGAGCAGCAATCCGTTGAGCAAGGTCTCGAGCAGCTGCATGGGTCAACCGAAGTAGGCGCGGCGCACGTCGTCGAGCGAGCGCGCGCGCGAGGCGCCGGCGAGCCGCACGCTGCCCTTGTGGAGGCAGACCAGATGATCCGAGAACGCGAGGCTACGGGCCACGTCCTGCTCGACGAACACCAGCGTCATGCCCTCCGCGCGGATCGCGGCGAGCGCCTGGTACAGTAGCTTCACCACGGCCGGCGATAATCCGAGCGAGACCTCGTCGAGTAGCAGGACCCGGGGCTCGGACAACAGCGCGCGGCCGATTGCGAGCATCTGCTGCTGCCCGCCGGAGATCTGGTGACCTCCGCGGCGAGCGGCCGCGCGCAGATCGGGGAACAGGTCGTAGACCCGATCGCGGGTCCAGCGGCGCGCTCGGGCGCTCTTGCGGCGGGCGTGCTGGTCCTCGGCGACCCGGAGGTTCTCGTCGACGGTGAGACTCGGGAAGATCCGCCGTCCCTCGGGTACCAGCGCGATGCCGCGGCGGACGATGTCGTGGGCCGGCAGGCCGCGCAGCCGCTCGCCCGCGAGCACCACCTCGCCGGTGACCGCGTCGTGCAGACCGCAGATGCTGTGAAACAGCGTGGTCTTGCCCGCGCCGTTCTCGCCGATCACCGCGAGCGCCGCGCCGGCATCGACCTCGAACGACACCCCGCGCACGGCTTGCAGCTGGCCATACCAGGCCGCCAGGCCGTCCACCCGCAGCAGGGGCTCGGTCACGCGCTGGCCTCGTCGCCAAAGTACGTCAGCTGCACCGCCGGATCGGCGAGTACCTCGGCGGGTCGCCCCACCGCCACCACGCGACCGCGATCGAGCGCCAGCAGGCGATCGACGAACCCCGCGAGCGAGGTGACGCCGTGCTCCACCCAGATCAGCGCCACCCCGGCCCGGCGGATCGCGTCGAGCACCTTGCACAGCTCGGCGGTCTCGGCCTCGGTGAGCCCACCGGCGACCTCGTCGAGCAGCAGCACCACCGGCTCGGCCGCGAGCGCCCGCGCCAGCTCGAGTCGCTTGCGCGCCAAGAGGCCGAGCGAACCGCCCGGTCGATCCGCGAGCTCGGCGATGCCGGCGCGCTCGAGGGCATGCATCGCGCGCTCGCCGGGTCGCGGGCCGGCGCGACCGCGGCCAAACCCCGCGCCGACCAGCGCGTTCTCGTACACGCTGAGATCGGCGAATGGCCGCGGGATCTGATGGGTCCGGGCCAGGCCGCGGCGGCAGCGGCGGTGCGGTGGCTCGCGGCTCACGTCCGCGCCGCCGAGGTGCACGGTGCCGGCGTCGGGCGTGAGGCTGCCGCCGAGCAAGTTGAACAGCGTGGTCTTGCCCGCGCCGTTGGGGCCGATGATGCCCAGCGCCTCGCCGCCGCGCGCTTCCAGCGAGACGTCATCGGTGACGATCACCTTGCCGAACGCTTTGCGCAGCCCGCGCGCGGTGAGGCGGACGTCGTCGGACACTCGATCAGCCGATGGCCTTGAGCTCCGCGGTCTTCTGGATCGCCGGAGCGGTCTCGTTGTAGACGACGCGGAGATCCCACGGATACTTGGTGCCCTTGGTCCATTGGCCGCCGACCAACGGTGTGCGGCTGACGTGCTTGTCGTCGAACTGGATCGGGCCGACGATCGTATCGAGCCTGGTCGCGGCCAGCGCCTGCTTCAGCTTCGCCTTGTCGGTGCTCTGCGCGCGCGCCAGCACGTCGCCGGCGATCTCGAACAGCGCATAGACGAACCCCAGCGGCTGCGACCACTGCTGCGCATAGGCGCTGGCCAGGTCGCTCGCGGTCTCGCCGGTCAGCGATGACTTGAACGGATGCGCCGGACTCCACCAGACCTCCGACGATAGCCCCTCGGCCAGATTGCCACCGAGCGCCTCGACGGCAGCCGGGAACAGGATCGCCTTGCCGACGCTGGCGATCTTCGGCTTGTAGCCCTGCTGCGCGCACTGCCGCCAGCACGCCGCCCAGTCGGGGGGAATCGGCACGCCCGTGATGATCTCGGCGCCGGCTTCCTTCCACTGCTGGACGAACACGGTGAAGTCGGTGGTCCCGTTGGGATAACGCCCCGGATCGATCACCTTGTAGCCCTTGTCGGTGAGCGCCTTGGTGAATGCCTCGGCCCACGCGGAGCCATCGGGGTCATTGGGCCACAGCGCACCGACAACCTTGTTGGTCGGCTGCGCATCCCACATACCGGTGAACACCTTGATGATGTCGGGCAGATCCCAGAAGAAGTGAAACGTCCATTCGTAAGGTGCGCCTGACAGCCACGGCCCGATCGGCGCGGCCGTGGAGATGCAGGGGGTCTTCGTCGCCTCGCAGACCGCCCCGACCGGGTTGGTGGTGTCCGGTGTGTGCGCCACGATCATCAGATCGACCTTGTCGCTCGAGATCAGCGCCTGTGCCACCTCGCCCGCCTTGGTGGGATTCGACTGGCTGTCCACCCGCTTCACCCGGAACTTTGCCGGCTTGCCATCGACCTTGATCGCCCTGGCGTCGAGCGCCTTGATCGCGCGCTCCATCACGAACGCGTCGGCCGCGGCGAACGCGGCCAGCGGCCCGGTCTGTGGGCTGACATAGCCAATCACGACCTCACGCGTGTCGCCGCCCGCGGGGGCGGCGCCCGCCCCACCGGGGTCTGCCGACTTCTTGCATGCGGGCAGCGCGAGCCCGAAAGCCCCACCGACCGAGAGCTCGAGTAGGGTCCGCCGATCGATCCCTTTGCCATTGCGACGCATGTTTCTACTCCCTGCTGGCTTACTGGTTATTTCTGCTCAGTCCGTCATCGGCGGCGCACAGTGCCGGCGAGCCACCCTCTACCGTGGTGCGTCATTCATGCAATCGTCCAGATAGTAGGTTCTCTGAGTAACGCCGCAACGCACGCGCTTTGTCAACGAGGTTTCGCTCCCGGTAGGTCTCTGTGGCGGTCAACTGTGTTCCGGCGGTGGAAACCACCCGTTGTCTAACGGGCCTCGAACCAGGTGGCCGGGCGAGCGGCCCTGCCACGGCTCGCGGGAGGCTGATCGCGCGCCGCGTCGTCGCACCAGCGCGACATTTCCGCGAGCCCACTGCCGACACGCACTCCGCATCTCGACGGATCGCCGCCGTTCCGCTGCAGCTCGCCACTGACCACGCACTCGCGACCCGACGCACCGCGTCTGTTCGCCGATCGCCGTAAGAAACGTCAACACAGCGGAGGAACCATCATTCACCGCTGCGATCAGCCGACGCCATACTCGCGCCCGGGCGTCGATCACCGCCGCCGCGAGTGCAGGAGGCCACCGCCATGCTGAATCGTCCGATGTTCCTGTTACTGACGTGTGCGTCGCTCGGCGGGTTCGCCCTGCCGGCGATCTCGCACGCCGCGACCATCACCGCCGCTGCGAACAATACGTTCGTCAGCGCCGAGGCCGCCGGCACGACGTTCCTGGTCGCCAACCGCGCCACCGCCGATGCCTGGGAGACGTTTCAGGTCATCAGCAACAGCGATGGGACGACGAGCTTGCAGGCACAGGTCAATGGCCTGTTCGTCACGACCGATCTCAACAACGGCGGACGCCTGATCGCGTCCCAGGCCGCGATCGGCAGCAACGAGAAGTTCCGGGTCGTGGCGCAGTCCAACGGCACGGTGGCGCTCCAGGCGGTCTCCAATAACCTCTGGGTCTCCGTCGATCTCAACATCGCGGGCGTCCTGATCGCCAATCGCGGTGCGCCGGCCGGTTGGGAGCAATTCACGATCTCGGGCGGCGGCGGGGACGGCGGCGGCAGCACGACCGCGCCCAACTTCGGGCCCAACGTGATCGTGTTCGACCCATCGGTGTCTCAGGCCACCATGCAGAACCAGATCAACAGCATCTACGCGACCCAGCAGAACAACCAGTTCGGCGCGCAGCGCAACGCGATCCTGTTCAAGCCCGGCACCTACAACGTGAACATCCCGGTCGGGTTCTACACCTCGGTGCAGGGCCTCGGCGCGCTCCCCGACCAGGTCAACATCACCAACCAGGTCCACTCCGACCCGGTCCTGCCCAACAACAACGCGACCCAGAACTTCTGGCGCGGCGTGGAGAACTTCTCGGTCACCCCGCCCGGCGGCGGCATGCAGTGGGCGGTGTCGCAGGCGATCCCGTTCCGCCGCATGCACGTCCGCAACAACAACCTGGTGCTCCACCTCAATGGCGGGTGGGCCAGCGGCGGGTGGATCTCCGACTCGGTGATCGACTTCGACGTCGGCAGCGGCTCGCAGCAGCAGTGGATCTCGCGCAATACGCAGTGGGGCAGCTGGACCGGCAACGTCTGGAACATGGTGTTTATCGGCATCCCGAACAACCTGCCCGGCGGGACCTGGCCGACCGCCGCGAACACGTTCGTCAACCCGACCCCGGTGTCGCGCGAGAAGCCATTCCTGTACCTCGACGGCGTGAACTATGCCGTCTACGTCCCCGCCGTGCGCAGCAATACCAATGGCATCACCTGGGGGGCCGGCCAGACCCCGGGCACCTCGATCTCGATCTCCCAGTTTTACATCGCGCGGTCCGGCGTCGACACCGCCGCCACGATCAACGCCGCGCTCGCGCAGGGCAAGCACCTGCTGTTCACCCCCGGGGTCTACGGCCTGAGCAGCACGATCCGGGTCACCAACCCCAACACCGTGGTGCTCGGCATCGGCTTCGCCACGCTGCGGCCCGACAACGGCGTCGTCGCGATGACGGTCGCCGACGTCGACGGCGTGAAGCTCGCGGGGCTTCTGTTCGATGCCGGCGCGGTCAACTCTCCCGTGCTGCTCCAGGTCGGCGCGCCCGGTAGCACCGGCAACCACGCGGCCAACCCGACCTCGATCCACGACGTGTTTGCCCGGGTCGGCGGCGCCGGCCCCGGCAAGGCCACGGTCAGCATGGAGATCAACAGCTCGAACGTGATCGTCGACCACACCTGGCTATGGCGCGCGGATCACGGCGCCGGCGTGGGCTGGGACGTCAACACCGCGCGCAACGGCCTGGTGGTCAATGGCGCCGACGTCACGATCTATGGCCTGTTCGTCGAGCACTTCCAGCAGTACCAGGTGCTGTGGAATGGCAACGGCGGCAGGGTCTACTTCTATCAGTCCGAGATCCCGTACGATCCGCCGAACCAGGGGTCGTGGAACAGCGGTGGCGGCGCCAACGGCTGGGCGTCCTACAAGGTCGCCAGCTCGGTGACCAGCCACGAAGCGTGGGGCCTGGGCATCTACAGCGTATTCACCAACCCCGGGGTGTCACTGACCCGTGCGGTCGAGGTCCCGCGCAATGCCAATATCCGGTTCCACCACCTGACCACGGTGAACCTCACCGCCAATGGCGGCATCTCCAACGTCATCAATGACGTCGGCGGCGGCACCGCCCCCGGCATCGCGGTCAACACGCCGCGCGTCACGGACTATCCCTGAGGACAGCGCAGCACATAGTCACGTAGGCCGATGGTCGGGCAGCCGCTACAGCGTCGCGTTCGCGTCGGCCAGCGGAAACTCGTTCCGGGCGGCCAGCGCGGCGTACCACCGCGCCGAGTCCTTCACGGTGCGCTGCTGCGTTTCGTAATCGATATGAACGATGCCGAACCGCTTGGTGTAGCCGAAGCCCCACTCGAAGTTGTCCATGAACGACCACACGAAGTAGGCGTCCACGCGAGCGCCATCCTGGATCGCCTGCCACACGGCAGCCGCGTGCCGCGCGAGGTACCGCACGCGGATCGGATCGTGGACGTCCCCGTCGGTACCGGGCTTGTCCGGCAACGACGTCCCGTTCTCGGTCATGAGGATCGAGGCCGGGTTGTAGTCGTGCTGGACCCGCCGCAACGTCCGGTACAGCCCCTCCGGCGCGATCTCCCACTCGTCGAAGTGAGCGCGCGGCACGAACGGCCAGTAGACCTGGCGCGCCGCGAACACGTCGCGTCCGGACGTGCCGCGTGGCGCGTCCGCCATCACCCGCCGCGTGTAGTAGTTCACGCCCAGAAAGTCGGTCGCCACCGCCATCGCCTCGAAGTCCCCGGGTAGGACGCGCGGCGCGTCGGCGCCGTACCACGCCAGCAGATCCGCGGGATAGCCGCGCCCGAACACCGGATCGAGAAACCACCGGTTGAACGCACCATCGTGGCGCGCGGCCGCGGCGACGTCCTCGGGGCGATCCGAGGCCGGCTCGACCCACTCGAGGTTGTGGACGATGCCCACCCGCGCCCCGGCGCAGGCCGCCCGGATCGCGGGCACCGCCTTGCCGTGCGAGACCAGGAGGTGATGGGCGACGGCGAGCGAGGTCGGCAGATCGCGGAGCCCCGGCGCGTGCGCGCCGAACATGTGCCCCACGAACGCGTAGACCCAGGGCTCGTTGTGGGTCATCCAGTCCTTGACGCGATCGCCGAGCCGGCGGACCACCACATCGGCATAGCGGACGTAGGCATCGACCGTTCCGCGCGCGGCCCAGCCGCCATGATCCTGCAGCGCCTGCGGCAGGTCCCAGTGGAACAACGTCGCGTACGGCCGGATCCCGCGCGCGAGCATCCCGTCGACCAGGCGGTCGTAGTAGTCGAGCCCCGCCGCGTTGACCGCGCCGTTGCCGTCCGGGATCACGCGCGGCCACGCGATCGAGAACCGGTAGTTGCGCAGCCCCAGCGATTGCATGAGCTCGAAGTCGCTCGCGAACCGGTGGTAGTGGTCGCACGCGACCTTGCCGTCGCGGCGATCCTCGATGTTGGCGGGATTCGACGAGAATCGATCCCAGACCGACTCTCCCTTGCCGCCCTCGTTCCAGGCACCTTCGACCTGGTAGGCCGCGGTGGCAGAGCCCCAGGTGAAGCCATCGGGAAACCGGAGCGCGGTATCAGTCGTGTTCGTCATCGGTGTGTCTTTCTCGGGCGTCAGCCCTTCACGGCACCTGCAGTGGCGCCAGCCATGATTCGTTGGGAAAAGTACAGGTACAGCGCGAGCGGCGGGATCGCCACCATCACCATGCACGCGAACTGGGCCGCATAGTCCGAGGAGTACTGGCCCTGGAACCGGATGATCGAGAACGGCAGCGTGCGCAGCTCGTCGGTCGCCAGGTACGTGTTGGCGATGATGAATTCGTTCCAGTTGGTCAGAAACGTGTTCACCGCGACGGTGACCGTCGCCGGTGTCGCAAGCGGTAGCACCACGCTCCACAGGATGCGCGGCCATGACGCACCGTCGATCAGCGCCGCCTCCTCGACCGAGGTCGGGAGATTCCGCAGCTGTCCGAGGTAGATCAGCGTGTTGATCGACAGCGTGAACGCGACGTAGGGCACCACGATGCCGACGCGGGTATCGATCAGCCCGAAGTAGCCGAACCAGATGAAGTTCGGCAGCAGGGTGGCGTGGATCGGGATCACCATGCCGAGCGTGATCGCCCCCAGCGCGAACGCCTTGAGCTTCCACCGCATGCGGGCGATCGCATACGCCATGCAGAACGACAGCGCGGTCGAGATCACGGTCGACGCGGTCACCACCATCAGGCTGTTCAGCCCGTACTGGAGGATGTGGCCGTCGGTGAACGCGCGCGCGTAGTTCTCCCACTGCGGGTCATGGGGGAGCTTGAGCAACTCGGGGCCGAACAGGTCGCCCGACTTCTGGATCGAATAGATGAACACCCACAGCAGCGGGAACACCTGGCTGAACGCGAACAGCACCAGGCCGACATGCAGGAGCTTGGTGAGCGGGCGACGCATATCAGCGATCCTGCCCACCGCGCAGCAAGCGCTGGACCACCAGGGCCATCCCCATCGACACCACCACGAGCAGCACCGACAGCGCGTTGCCGTAGCCATACTCGCTGGCCACGAACGCCTTCTGGTACAGGTGGACCCCGAGCAACTGGGTCAGCTGGCCCGGTCCGCCGCCGGTCGACAGATAGACCAGCTCCATCTGCTTCATCGAATACACCACATCGATGACCACCACGCTCGAGATCACCGGCGTCAGATACGGAATGATCACGCGCGTGTAGGTCTGGAACCAGGTCGCGCCGTCGATCCGCGCCGCCTCCTCGATCTCCCTGGGCACGGTCATGAGACCGGCGTAATAGAACAGCAGCGCCCAGCCAAACCCCTGCCACACGATGATCCAGATCACCGCCCAGATCGCCGTGCGCGGATCGGACAACCACGAGATCGCCAGCGATTTCAGCCCCACCGCGATCAACACCTTGTTCAGCAGGCCGAACGTGGGGTTGAAGATATCCACCCACAGCTTGGCGACGATCACGAGCGACAGCACCGCCGGGATGAAGTACGCGGTCCGCAGAAACCGCGACATCTTCTCGGACAGATGCGAGAGCACCGCGGCCAGCACGAACGCCACCGGGTTCTGGACGAACACCGTCACGAGGATCAACAGGAGGACGTTCCACAGCGAGCGCCAGAACACCGGATCGTCGGTCAGGATCTCCTTGTAGTTGTCGAGGCCGACGATCTGGTAGTCGCCGAAGCCCGCCCAGTCGGTGAGGCTGTAGTAGACGCTGAACCCGAGCGGTACCACCATCGCGAACACCATCACCGCCATGCCCGGCAGCACCAGCCCCGCGATCACCAGCCGGTTTTCGAACGGGCCGCGATCGCGCCGGCGCAGGATCATCGCGCGCGACTCCCGCGCTGGCTCACTTCTTGGCGGCCTTGTCCGCCGCCACGTCGATCTTCTTGGTGAACTCCTCCGGCGAGATCAGCCCCGAGGCCAGCTCGCGCATCGCGTTCTCGAGGTCGTCCTTGAACCGCGGCGTCGACAGATCGAGCGACGCCGTCCCCGAGGTCGCCTTCGCGTCGGCGGCGATCTTGAGCAGCGTCTTGGCCACCGGCGTGTCGGTCGCCCGCGGCTCGACCTTCTGCGCCGGGAACGCCGCCTGCTTCTCCCACGCCAGCACCGGGAACCGGGCGGCGTAGAACTGCAAGTACTTCATCCCGAGCGCCTTGTTCTTGCTCGACGCGCTGACCACGTAGTTGCCGCCGTACCATTCGAACAGATCGTCGGTCTTGCCCTTGCCGTTGGCGACCAGCGGGAACTTGAACGCGTCGACGTTGGCCCGGAATTCGTCGGAGAACGTCTTGTCCGCGCCCAGGCCGAGCTCCCACGAGCCCATCAGGTACATCGCCGCCCGGCCCTGGCCGAACAGGTTCCGCGCCGCGCCGTAGTCCGAGACCATCAGATCGTCCTGGAATAGCCCCGCCTTGACCATCCGGACCAGCTCCTTGGCTGCCTCGACGAACACCGGATCGGTGAACTTGATCTTGCGCGCCAGCGCCTTGCTGGGCAGCGTGGCGTCGCCCGAGATCCGCCAGGCCAGCTGGTCGAACGTGATGCACAGCGGCCAGGCGTCCTTGCCGTCGGTCGCCATCGGGGTGATGCCCTTGGCCTTGAACTTGGCGGCCGCGGCGAGCATCTCGTCGATCGTCGTCGGCAGCTTGTCGATGCCGGCGTCCTTGAACAGCTTCTTGTTGTAGTAGATGACCCACAGATCGGCCGAGACCGGAATGCCGTACAGCTTGCCGTTGTAGACGTTCGAGTCCAGCGCGCCGATCCGGTAGTCGAGCTTGTCGAAGTCGGCCCGGTTCAGCGGCTCGACGAACCCGCCGTCCACCAGGGGCTTGAGCAGCGACGTGAAGCTCCAGAACTTGAACACGTCCGGGAGCTGCTTGGCGGTCGCGTAGATCTTGATCTTCTGCTGGTACGGCTGGTCGGGGTAGCTCTCGGTGACGAGCTCGGCGCCGGGGTTCGCGGCCTTGAACTCAGCATTGATCTGCTCGACGACAGCACCCCAGGTGTTGCTGCGATCAGGCAGATTGTCGCCCATTTTCAGGGTGTTCTTGGCTTCCGCGGCGAGCCAGAACCCGAGCCCGAGCACGGTGCACAGCGGGAGGATGACGAGGACAGACGCTCTCCTTCTCATGGGGAACTCCTTGGGTGACGAGCGCCGATTATATGCACCAGTACCGCGTCGTCGCGCGGACGCCGGAATGACGGTTCTTCCGGCGTCGTGATGTTTTTTACGATGAACGGATCGTCGACGCGGTGCTCCAAATCAACCGAAGCCCGCCTTGAACCGTACCGGGCTCACGCCCACGAGCTTCTTGAACACGCGGCTGAAGTGCTCCACGTTCGGGTACCCGACGCGCGCGCCGACCTCGTAGACCAGGAGGCCCGTGGTGGCGAGCAGCCGCTTGGCCTCCTCGATCCGCGTGCGCGACAGGTACTGTACGAAAGTCTCGCCGGTCTCGCGCGAGAACTCGAAGCTCAGGTGGTTCTTGGACACCCCCGCCCGGGCGCTCGCGTCCTCGAGAGAGAACTCCAGGTCCGCGAACCGCTCGTGGATCGCCCGCTTGGCCAGCACCACGATCCGCGACTCCACGGTGCGCGCCGCGTACGCCGCCCGGTAGCCCTCGGCCGCGTCGCGCACCGACCCGCACGCCGGGCCGACCGAAAAGCTGACCTTCACGCTGAGACACCGGCCCACGTACTCCGCCGCCTCCTCGCAGAACGCCCGCGCGCCCGCCTGCGGCGCGGTCTCGGCGTGATCCGCCGGCACGAACAGCACCGCGGTGTGGTCCTGGTCGAGCGGCACCACCTCGCCGCGCCCGCACCGGCCGAGCGCCTGCGCCAGCGACCGGACCGCCAGGTCGGCGAAGTGCGCCAGCCCGTGGTCGCCCTCGCGGCGCGACACCACGTCCATGTCCTCGACCCAGAAGCAGCACACGACGAACCGCGGCTCGAGCGACACCCCGAGCCCCGCCAGCGTCTCGGCGAGCTCCGACGTCGCGCTCGACGTCAGCGCATCGCGTAGCAGCTGGGTCTTCAGCAACTCGAGGTGGCGGCGCTGCAGGATCGCCTGCGCCCGCTCCCCCGACGGCCCCACCGCCGAGGCCACCTTGTCCAGCACCGCCCACAGCGTGCCGGCGTCGAGCTCGGACTTGAGCAGGTAGTCGCTCGCCCCCAGCTTGAACGCCTCGCGGACCAGGTGATAGTCGTCGTGCGCCGACAGCACCACCACCGCCGGCGGGTGCCGCGGTCGCTCCGCCGGTAGCCGGCGCAGGAACTCGAGCCCGTCCATCGCCGGCATCGACAGATCGAGCAGCACGATGTCGATCTCGGGGCGCGCGGCCAGCGCCGCGAACGCCTCCACGCCGTTGGCCGCCTCGGCCGGGAAGTCGAACCCTTCATCCCCCCACGGCCGCAACCGGGCGATCGACAGCCGGACCAGCGGCTCGTCGTCGACGATGAGGACACTATGCACGGGCAGCCTCCCTTCGGTCGTCGTCGCGGATCAGCGCCGGCAGCACGAACCGCACGCGGGTGAATGCGCCGGCCTCGCTCTCGACGGACAGCCCGTAGGCGGCCCCGAAGTTGAGCTGGATCCGGCGCAGCACGTTGGACACCCCGATCCGCGACAGCCCGCCGCGCTTGGCCTCGCCGGACGCGACCTCGGCCGCGCGCTCCGCCGTCATCCCCGCCCCGTCGTCGGTCACGTCGACCACCAGCACCCGCCCCGCCACCGGCACCGCCCACGGCTCCGGCGACGCCGGCGTCGGCACGTCGCGATCCTCGAACCGCGCCGCGATGCGGATCGTCCCGCGCCGCCCCTTGCTCACCGCCGCGCCGAACCCGTGCAGGATGCAGTTCTCGACGATCGGCTGCAGGATCATCCGCAGCGCCAGCGCCGACCCGACATCGGGATCCGGGGCCAGCTCGAGGTCGAACCGCTCGCCGAACCGCACCTTCATGATCCGCACGTACGCCGCCACGTTCTCGAGCTCGCGCGACAGCTCGGTCAGCTTGCCCGCCGCCGAGTAGCTGTCCGACAAAACGCGCATCAGATCGCGCGTCATCCCCGCGATCGCATCGGCCCGCGCCGCCGTCGCCAAAAGCCGGATCGAGCTCAGCGTGTTCGCGACGAAGTGCGGGTTGATCTGATAGCGCAGCGCGTCCAGCTCCGCCGACAGCCGCTCGTGCTCGCTGTGATCGCGCTCCGCCTGCAGCCGCTTGGTCTCGTCGACCATGCGGTTGAACCCACCTGCCAGCTCCGCCAGCTCGCGGATCGTCTGCGGCCCCGCTCGCACGGCCAGGTCGCCCTGCCCCACCCGCCCCATGTGCCCCACCATCGCCCGGATCGGCGCTGCGATCCGCGCGAAGAACAGCTCGGCGTACGCGATGAACAGCAGCGCCAAAAGGCCCAGCGCCGGATACAGGTACCACTGGTAGCGCGTCACCCGTCGCGACAGCGCCACCGTGTCCGACAGCACGGCCACCGTCCAGCCGGTCGACTCCAGCGGCCGCACCGTCGCCAGCCACGCCCGCCCCGCCGCGCGCAGCTCGCGAAACGGCGGCGCCTCGTGCCCGGCCTCGGCGGCGACCTGACCGACCAGCCCCGACAGCTCCGCGGTGCCCCCCGCCTCCGCAACGCTCGACAACAGCGCCCGCCCGCTGCGCCCCACGATCACGACGTCGGGACCGTCCTCGCCCCCGGGCCCCGCCGCGAGCGCGTCGAAGTACGGCACCCGGATCAGCAGCAGCAGCGCCTCGAGCGAGGACGGCTCATCCGGCGACGGCGCCACCGCGATCGTGATCACGTGATCGGCACCCAGGTGCGCGCCCACCGCGTCGAGCGTGTCGAGCAGCACCACCTTGCCGGGATCCGCGAGCGCGCCGGCGAACAGGCTCCGGTCGAACGTCTCGGGTGACCGCACGCTCGGATAGTTCGCATACGTGTAGTTGCGGCCGCCGGAAAGGAACAGCACCACGGCGCCGATCCGATTCGAGAAGTTGAAGAAGCTCACCAGCTTGTCGTCCAGCCGGCGACTCGCCGTGTACAGCTCCCCGCGGTCATCGGTCGAGGCATACGCATCGGCCAAAGACCGCAGCTCGCGATCGTGGACCAGCGCCGACGCGACGATCGATACCCCATCGGTCTCGGCGCGAATGTTCTGCACCACCTGCTCTGTCGTCGCCTCGTTCTGCTTCGCCACCGTCGCGTACAGCGCCTCGAGATACGAACGTGCGAGGACTACCGAGATCACGAGGCTCGGTAACGCGACGATCAGCACGAACACGGCAGAGAATCGACGGGACAACGTGACCATGGCGGGCCTCCCGTCGCCCCGGCACATGCCTTTGCGACCGGATGGTTGATGCCGCTTCATTGTGCCACGACGACGTCGTCGTGGGTCAACGCCGCGCGTCCCGAGTTCGACTGACAACCAAAGACGCCGCGCATGACGCGGCCCTACGTGCTCATGACGCACTCGTACGTGGCCTCGGTCGCTGCCGCGTGATCACGCCGTCACGAAGATCGTCAAAGCGCCGCACGAACAACCGCGTGACCGAAGACCTCCGTGCCCGATGCCGCGCGATCAGCGCGGTGACCGACGCGCGATCAGCTCATCACGAAGATCGCCGTCGATCGCGCCATGATATCGCGCCATGACATCGCGCGAGCGATCGTCTCGACGCGTTCAGCGACCTTCGCCGCCGCCGGATCAGCGGCACGACTTGCGCCCTGATCGCGCGCACCCTAGATTCGCCGGCATGCAGTACCACGTGGGGTTCGCGGGGCTGCTCGCAGTCGTCGCATGTCACACGACCGAGCCCGCGACGCCCGCGCCCGCCGGCGATCCGGTGATCGCCCGGGTGCTCGCCAAGGTCGACCAGGCGCTCGTCGGCCTCCCGCGCGATGGCGGCCTGCTCTACCAGCGCGCCTCGCTGATGATCCCGCAGGGCGCCGCGCCGGCCGAGGCCCTGCCGGTTCTCGAGCGGCTCGCCACGATCGGCTGGGACATCCCGCTCGTCGCCGACGATTTCGGCGCACTCGCCAGCGACCCGCGCTACCGCGCGATCGCCGACCGCATCGCCGGCCGTGCGCCGCGGGTCCAGCGCTCCACGGTGGCGTTCGGCGTGCCGATCGACGACCTGATTCCAGAAGGCATCGCCGTCGATCCGCGTAGCGGCACGTTCTATCTCGGCAGCGTGCGCAAGCGAACCATCGTTGCGATCGATGCCAGCGGCGCGGCGCGGACCTTCGTGCCGGCCCGTAGCGGCGGCCTGCTCGGCGTCACCGGCATCAAGGTCGACCCGGTGCGCGGGGTTCTGTGGGCGGCGTCCCACGCCTCGCGATCGATCGAGGGCTACCAGCCCGCGGATCGTGAGGCCGAGGGCGCGTACGCGTTCGCGCTCGCCGATGGCAGCGTGCGCCGCCGTGTGCGGTTCGCCGATCCCGGGCCGCACCTCGCCAACGACCTCGCGATCGCCAGCGACGGAACGGCCTACCTCACCGACAGCGCGAGCGGCGGCGTCTACCGCATCCCGCCGGATCGCGACGCACTCGAGGTCGTGGTGGCCACCGGCAGCTTCGCGTATCCCAACGGTCTCGCCCTGGCCGACGATCACCAGCTCTACGTCGCCGATGCGATCGGCATCGCGCGGGTCGCGCTCGACACCGGCGCGGTGACGCCGCTCGCCGCACCACCGCACGGGGCGCTCGGCGGCATCGACGGCATGCTGCTCGACGGCGATCGGCTGCTCGCGGTCCAGAACTCGATAGGCCGGCCGCAGATCATCGCGATCTCGATCGCCGGCGACCGAGCCACCAGCCTCACCGTGCTCGAGAACGATCCCGGCGCGCTCGACAAGCCCACCACCACGTGCCTCTGGCACGGTGCGCTCTACACCATCGCCAACAGCGGGATCGGTGCGTTCGGCCCCAACGGTCTGCGCCCCGGCCGCACGCTCCACGCGCCGCGTATCCTGCGCACGCCGTTGTGACGCGTCGGCCGCGTGCGGCATCGCCCGATGTCGACGTGGCGAACAGCGCGCTCACATCACCGCCGTGATCCGCTCCCCCTCGAGGATCAACGCGCGCACCACCGCGGCGCAGCTCGCCACGCGCTCGCCACGCGCCGACGGTCCGCGCCGAACATCGCGGTGCACCTGCCTGACCGCACGGCACGCAGCGATGTTCGCGCCTCACAAACTCCCACGATCGAGCGCTGCACCCACGATCAGCCGCATCACAAGCATTCTGACGCATTCGCGCGTTGTCGTATTCCAACTACCAGATCGTGCATGAACTGAACTGACGCACACCCACCGATCAAGCGCCGATCCGGATGACACGCGGCCCCGCGACCATCGCGATGACAGCAAAATAGCTCTTGCAGTCGAGATACCATTCAGATACCAGTACAGGGCGCGCGCAATCCACTCTGGAGCGGCCGCCGCCGCACGTCGCGAGTCCGGTTGCACAGACTCATCACGTCGTGACAGCGGCTGGCCAACACATCCTGTCGTTGGAAAGGACTACCACATGCGACCACAGTCATATCGCGCCTTGCTGAAAGCTGGAGGCTCACTCCTCGTGGCCAGTTCGATTCTGCTCGTCGCCCAGCCCGCGTTCGCGGGCGATCGCGCGAACTACGTCGAGGTCGCCGCGTGGGACACCGGCTATCAAGCCCAATACACAATCACCAACGACGGCCCAGGAACACTCACCACCTGGACCGTCGCCTTCGACCTCCCACCTGGCTCTGCGATCTCCAGTAGCTGGGACTCCGTACGCTCCGGCGGCACCCCACACTTGAGCTTCCGCAACGCCAACTGGAATGGCGAGCTCCCACCGGGCGGCTCCACCACGTTCGGCTTCGTCGTCGTCGGTCTCGGCCGCCCCGCCAGGTGCACGATCAACGGCACCCCGTGCAACACCCTCGCACCGCTGCAGCCCGAGCCGAGCGACGCCCTCACCGTCGACTCGCACTCCGCACCTGAGCCAAGGACCACTCCATGAACCGCCCTGTCCTCTGCCGACTGCGCATCGGCGGCCCGCTGACCGCGACCGTCCTGTTCGCCGGCCTCACCATCGGCCCCGCGCTCACCGGCCGCACCGCCGCCCGCGCCGACCGCGAGATCGTGAACGTGTGGCTCACCACCACCGACGACTCCGCTGGACGCCACGTCACTCGCGGCCTCGCTCAGCAGACCGCCACCGCCTTCGCCCCCGGTGCCGGCGGCAGTGGACAGAACGTCGTCATCGACGACAACACCCGGTTCCAGCAGTTCAGCGGCGCAGGCGCGTCGTTCACCGACACCGCAGCCTGGCTCATGAGCGGTAGCGGCGCGCTGTCCGCCGCTACCCGCACTGCCACCATGCAGAAGCTGTTCGATCCCAACACCGGCATCGGCCTCAGCTTCCTGCGCAACCCCATGGGCGCCTCCGACCTCGCCCGCGGCGACTACACCTACGACGACATCCCCGCGGGCCAGACCGATCCCAACCTCAACTCCTTCACCATTGCCCACGACCTGGCCGACGTCGTCCCGCTCACCCGCCAGGCCAAACAGCTCAATCCCGCGCTGAAGGTCATGGCCTCGCCGTGGACCGCCCCGACCTGGATGAAAGACAACGACGCGATCGACCAGGGCTTCCTCGAGGCCCAGTTCTACGGCGCCTACGCCCGCTACTTCGTCAAGTATATCCAGGCCTACGCTGCCCAAGGCATCCCGATCGACTACGTCACCGCCCAGAACGAGCCGACCTGCTGCGGCGGATACCCCTCGATGCAGTGGAACGGGTCAGGACTCCACTTCTTCATCGGCTCCAATCTCCTCCCCGCGTTTCACGCCGCGGGGCTGACCACCAAGGTCCTCGCGCTCGACTGGAACTGGGACACCTACGCGTCGTTCGGCGCGCCGACCGTCGACGACCCCGCCATCCGCAACGATTCCCTGTTCGGCGGCATCGCCTGGCACGGCTACGGCGGCAACGTCACCCAACAGACCACCACCCACAACCAGTACCCCAACACCGACGCATTCGACACCGAGCACTCCGGCGGCAACTGGATCGTCGACCAGCAGCGCGAGGATATGCTCAACATCATCGACTACACCCGCAACTGGGGTAAGTCGATGGTCAAATGGTCGCTCGCCGTCGACCAGAACCAGGGCCCCCACAACGGCGGCTGCGGCACCTGCACGGGCCTCATCACCGTCCACAACGGCGACAACCGCAGTGGCCAGGTCGACTTCAATATCGAGTACTACGACATGGGCCAGCTCACGAAATTCGTGAAGCCCGGCGCCTTCCGCATCGCCTCCACCGCCAACGCCAGCGTCCCCAACGTCGCCTGGATCAACCCCGACGGCTCCAAGGCCCTCGTCGCTTACAACGCCTCCGGCACCACGCAGACCCTCCGCGTCATCTGGGGCGCCCAGACGTTCTCCTACTCCCTCCCAGCCCGGACCTCCGCCACCTTCACCTGGAGTGGGACCAGCACCGCGCCGCCCACCCCCACAGGCGCGATCACCGGCCTCGGCGGCAAGTGCGTCGACATCGCCGCCGCCGCGACCGCTAACGGCACCGCCATCCAGCTGTTCGATTGCAACGGCTCCGCCGCCCAGACCTGGACCCGCGCTCCCGACGGCAGCGTCCAGGCCCTCGGCAAGTGCATGGACCTCACCGCCGCCGGCACCGCCAACGGCACCAAGGTCCAGCTGTTCGACTGCAACGGCACCGCCGCCCAGCAATGGACCTACACCGCGGGTCACGACCTGGTCAACCCAGGCTCCGGTCGCTGCCTCGACGCCACCGGCCCGAGCTCCGCCAATGGCACCCGGCTCCAGATCTGGGACTGCAGCGGCGCCAGCAACCAGAAGTGGACCGCGCCGTAGCAACGGATGCCGCCGTTTGCGGCGACGTAAGCTGCCGCGGATCTAGCCATCGTGCGCTGTTATCAATCCACATAGATCCTCGGATCGCGAGCGAGCCGAGCCCCGCCCTGGCGCGGCGGGTTGCATTGCGCGCCGCGATCGCGTTAGTTTGCGCGCAAGCCGAGGCGAGGTGCAGCGCGGGAGTGTGCGATTGCGCGGGGCCGAGGCGCACATCTCAAGGGGAGGGTAATCATGAGGATCTTGCCTGGAACACTGATAATCTGGCTCGTGAGTGGTTGTAGTGCGGTCGCGTCCGACGATGATCCCGCCGAGCCGCAGCTGGCCGCCGTGACTGCGGCGGTGCTAGAGTGTGGGCTCGGGTGTGAGACGGGCTCACATCCGGTCGCGTATTCGTGCTCGCTGACATGCGGCAGCTGCGGCACGAATCAAAACCGGACCGACTGCCAAGCGAACAGCAACGTGTTCACGACGTGCGGCCTCGGCTGCCCGGCTGGCTATCACTCGACGAACTTCGACTTCACGCCGGTGTGCAAGCCATCGATCTTGAACAACAGCGACAACAACGAGACCGGCTGTGGCAGCAACACCGGCGCGAGCTTCACGACGTGCGGCCTCGGCTGTCCGGCTGCCTATCACGCGACCAGGTTCGACCACACGCCGGTGTGCAAACCCTCGATCTCGAGCACCAGCGACAACAACGAGACCGCCTGTGGCAGCGACACCGGCGCGAGCTTCACGACGTGCGGCCTCGGCTGTCCGGCTGCCTATCACCCGACCAGGTTCGACAACACGCCGGTGTGCAAACCCTCGATCTCGAGCACCAGCGACAACAACGAGACCGCCTGTGGCAGCGACACCGGCACGAGCTTCACCACGTGCGGCCTTGGCTGTCCGGCGGGATATCACCCGACCAGGTTCGACCACACGCCGGTGTGCAAACCATCGATCCTGAGCACCAGCGACAACAACGAGACTGGCTGTGACAGCAACACCGGCACCTCGTTCCTGAGCTGCGGCCTGATCTGCCCGAGCCCGTACCACGTCGTGCGCACCGGATCCTCGCCCGTGTGCAGGCCGTCGATCACGAACACCAACCCGACGAACCAGGTGACATGCTCGCTGTGAGCTGAGCGTCAGCCCGACCTCGAAAGCGCGCGGCGTGGCACGCGGCGCAGGTGATCCGCACGTGCCGCATCAACGGGCAGCGCTTGCGCCGCGAGGACCACGTGCGGACCTGCCGAGCCTGCTGTAGCCGCGTGTCACGGCCCGGACGCGCCGGTGTTCACAGCCTCAGCGGAACGCCTTGATCAGCGCGGCGAGCTTCACCTTGAGCGCCTTGTCGTGGCGATGGATCGGCGGAATCTCGCGGTTGATCGCCAGCAGCTGATACACCGCCATCTGCGCCGCGCGCACCGAGTACTCGACGGTGAACACGACATCATCGGCGATCTCGACGAACTGGCTGACAAACGCCAGGTTCTTCGACGTGCGCGGAACGGGCAGCGGGCGATCGGACTTCGCGCGCGGCATGAACATGCTCGTGATGTACGGCATCCGGCACGGGATGCAGGTCGCCGTCGCGACCGTCTGCAGATCGAAGTTCAGGTGCCCGCACAGCTCCTGCAGGATCTCGGCCCCGGTGCACTCCGACATCGGCTTGGCGACGAAATCGCCAACGCGATCGGGGTGCAGCGCATAGCCCCAGAACACCTGGACCCCCTCGGGCTGACCCAGAAAGTGCGGCTGATGCGCGAGCACGATCGACATGAACCAGCGCGAGTCCTTGAACGTCACCAGGCCGCCGGTGCCGGCGCGGTTGCCGGTCAGCTGCTCCATCTTGTCGAACAACGCGGGGTCTCTCAGCGTGACCGTGAACGACTCCCAGTACGACTCGGGAATGCTGGTGTTGAATGCCGCGGGGTTGCCGAAGTCGGGATGGTCCTTGGCCAGCTTCTCCCACAGCGCCCAGCCACCGCTGTCCTGCTTGGTCAACCGCGCGGGCGGGCGGGTCATCGACCCGAAACTCGAGGCGTCGGTCATCGACGCGTTCTGGAAGAATACGAGATCGTCGTCGCCGACACGGATCGTCTCGTCGACCCCGCCGCGGCGGCAGCGGATCGCGGTGACCACCCGCTTGCCGGCCTCGGTCGCGAGCTCCAGGTCGGTCACGGTGCAGCCCATCACCACGTTCACGCCCTGCGCCCCAAGCCAGCTCAGCAGCGGGCGCACCAGCGAGTCGAACTGGTTGTAGACCGTGCGCTTGACTCCCGCGAGCGTCTCGATCCGCGAGAACTCGAGCATGAAGCGATGCAGGTAGCGCTTGAACTCGACGGCGCTGTGCCAGGGCTGGAACGCGAACGTCGTCGCCCACATGTACCAGAACTTGGTCTCGAAGAACCCGGGCGACAGCCAGTCGGTGATCGGGCTCGCCCCCAGGGTGCCCTCGTCCGTCTCGGTGAGCTTGAGCAGCTCCAGCCGATCTTCCATCGTGAACCCCATCGAGGTCACGTCCACCTTGAAGCGATTGCGATCGATGAGCCGCGCCTTGGAGTGCGGAACGTGCTGCTCGTTGAACGCGACCGTCTCATCGTAGACCGACCGGCCCGGCTGGCTCAACGACGGGATGGTCTTGAACAGCTCCCACGTGCATTCATAGTTGTCGGTGGTCAGCATGCGACCGCCCCGCAACGTGTAGCCGGTCTCGGGATCGCCGCCGCCATCCAGGCTCCCGCCCGCAAGCGACATGGTCTCGAAGATGGTGATGTTCTTGCCCTGGATGCCACCGTCCCGGATCATGAACGCGGCCGCAGACAGCGAACCGATACCGCCGCCGACGAGATAAGCCTTGGATGTAGTACGCATCGCTCCACGTATATGCGAGTCGTGCGCCAACCTGCGCCTCGTCGTTGCAACCGCACACACGGCGCCGCGCGCCGTTCGCGCATGAACCGCGGCTTGCCGGAGATCGTGCGCAAACCGTGCGCTGACCGGTACGGTCAGCCGCGTGCGCCAACGCTCGCACCGCGATCGGGTCTGGCCGAGATCGAGTCGGCACGGTCGGGCCGCGTCGATGATCAAGGGATACCGTACAGCTTGGCCGCGTTATCGTGGAGCACGCCGCGCGCAATCGCGACCGCCTGGTCCCGCGTCACCTCGCGGTCGCGTAGCATCCCGCTCAGCGCGATGCCGAGCGCCTGGCGGAGGTTACGATCGCCGAGGAACGTGGCTTCCTCCCAGCCGAGCGCTTCGCTGAATGGATATCCATCGGTGGCATACAGCACCTTGTCCGGGAACGTCTCGAGCCACTCGCGGAGCCAACCGGCCAGGGTGCGCGGTGGAATGATGAGCGCTTGGTTCGAAACATCGAGCCACGCGTTGGGCTTCTGCAGCATCGCCCCGGCCTCGCGGACGAACGGCCAGCCGCCGTGCAGCATGACGAACTGTGTGTGACGCAGCTGCGGAGTATTGAACACCGGCTCGAGCAGCAGCGGACTGGAACCCGCGATCGAGAAGTAGCCACCGCTACCGCTCATCGTATGGAGGTGGACGGCCATGTGCAGCCGGCCGCACTCGCCGGCGATGAACCGGAACAGGAAGTCCTGCACCAGCTTGTAGGCCGCGGGATCGGGGCGCGGTTGGTTGACCCAGCGGGCGTACATGCGCGCTGCTTGCTCGCGCGTGGGATCGCCGAAGTCGAAGCTTCGCAGATAAGAGATCTCGAGCTTCTCGGCGATCGCACCCTCGCCGTGATGGCGCTCGATCGTCGGCGTCACGACCTGGGTCAGGTACGCGTCGAGGGTGGCCGGCGGCGACGACAGCCGGACCGCTTGCAGGTACTGGGCGCGCAGCTTGTCCTCGAGCGCGAAGAACTGTGCGCGATCGGGCGTGTCGGCGGCGAGGCCCGTGTTGTCGAGTGGGAACACCAGGGCGTCGATGTACGGGACCCAGCGAAACCGCGGCGGCTGGACGCCCGGGCCGAGCGCGACGCGATTCGCCAACATCGTGGCGATGTGGGCCTGATCGAGCACCCACTGATCGTAGTGGACGGCTTCGCGCGCACGGACCTTGTCGCGCGCGGCGGCGAGCCGCTTCATCGCCTCGGCGGATAGCGGCGGCCGCTCGGTGAAGTGCCACAGCGCCGTCCACGCGTCGGCGAGTTGCCCGCTGTCGGGCCGCAACGCCACCGGATCGGCGGCCGGCTCCATGTTATCGACGGGCAGCGCGTCGAACAGCCGATCGCCGGCCAGGTTGGGCGGTGGCAGCACCGGGTGTGCGTGGTTGTCGATCGCCGGCAGCGCCGCGATCGCGCGCGCCAGCTGGGGATCGACGTCCTCGGGCGGTCGCGGCTGACCGCGCGCGAGACCAGGGAAAGCTGCGGACACGGCGGCGGCGAGCACGATCAGCGGGTGCGCGGTGGGCATGGCCTACGGTAGCGCGGCCTCGCGCGCGCCAGCGGCCAACCAGGCCGCGGTGTCGCGGAGGATCGACTCCGTCTCGTCCCAGCCCAGGCAGGCGTCGGTCAGCGACACTCCGTAGCGCAGAGGCGCGTCGCCGGCGATGTCCTGGCGGCCGTGCGCGAGGTTGCTCTCGAGCATCGCACCGAGGATGGGCGTACCCGGATCCGCGAATTGCTCGACGACGGCGCGCAACACGCCGGGCTGCCGCTCGGGACGCTTGCCCGAGTTTCCGTGCGAGCAGTCAACGAGCACCGGCCGCGCCAGGCCGAACGGCGCCGCCGCGCGGGCCACGTGCGCGACGTCGGACGCGGCGAAGTTTGGACCGGCCGCGCCGCCGCGCAGCACCAGGTGCGCGTCGGGGTTGCCGGACGTCTCGATCCGAGCAAAGCCGCCGCCGGCGTCGATGCCCAGGTGGCGATGAGGGCTGCGCACGGCGCGCAGCGCGTCGATCGCGGGCGCCAGCTCTCCCGAGGTCGGGTTCTTGATCGCCACGGGCAGCGGCAGGCCGCTCGCCATCTCGCGGTGGATCTGGCTCTCCGCGGTACGCGCGCCGATGCACGCCCAGGCCAGCAAGTCGCCGAGGTAGTGGCGGACGATCGGATCGAGTAGCTCGCTGGCACACGGCACGCCGATCTCGTTGAGCGCGCACAGGATCTCCCGCGCGCGCTCGAGCCCGAGCGCGAGGTCGCAGCTCCCGTCGAGCCGCGGGTCGTTGATCATGCCCTTCCAGCCGAGCGACGTACGGCCCTTCTCGAAGTACGTTCGCATGACGAGGATCAGCGTGCCGCCGAGCTCCTCGCGCAGGCGCGCGAGCCGCTCACCGTATTCGATGGCCGAGCGCACGTCGTGCAGCGAGCACGGGCCGACGATCACCACGAAGCGCGGATCGCGGCCGCGGAGCGCATCGCGCAGCACACGGCGGGCGCCCGATACCGTGGCTGTGCCGCGCGGGGTGACCGGCAGATGTGCGATCAGCGCGGCAGGTGTAGGAAGAAGTTCGGGATCGGAAGGCTGGGTATGCATCGGGTCTCCTGAGGCGCGCCGCGCGCGCAAAAAAAAAGCCCCGAGAGGGTCTCTCTCGGGGCTGGGTCGGGTCGGCTGCGAACGCTACGTACGCGAGCCTCCACGGTTTGCCCCGAGGGTGGGCCAACCAAAATAGAAGCCAAACGTACGCGCGCGCCGGAAGCTCATGGCAAGCAGTCTTGCGCAGCCTCCGGTCCGCGTCAACAGATTCCGGGCCCGATGCATCGCTGAATCAGGTATCGCGTGGATAACCCCCAACATCGCGGAGTAATGCGCTCAACACCGGCCTGCGGTTGGCGGTGCGTACCCGATGATCCCCTGGATGATTCAGGTCGAGAGCGGCGAGCACACGCTCCACGCCGGCCAGCGATTCAAGTGCGCCGTGCGCTGACCCCCAGCGAGTGGTTCCGTCAGTGGGCGTGATGCCACGTTCCGCACGTCCCCATGATCGGCGTCGGATTGCGTGGCAGCGATCCGCTGTTCTAGCGAGGTGAACCATGCAATGCCCGAGCTGCGGAAGACCCGGCACCATTCGAACCTGGGAGGGGCACGTCGAGCGATACGGCATCGAGATCGCTGCACATGGCAAGCGCTGCCGAGAGTGCGGCGAGACGCTGTTCGACCTGGCCGAGATGAAGCGTCAGGAGCGCGCGATCGCCAAGCAGCTTGCCATGCGCGGTGTGCGAACGGGCAGCGAGTTCAGGCTCGTGCGCAAGGTCGCGGGTCTGCGCGCGGTCGACGTCGCTGCGATGCTCGACGTGACTCCGGAGACGGTGTCGCGCTGGGAACGGGGAACCGTCGAGATCCCCCGCGCCGCGGCCTACGTGCTCGGCGATCTGCTCGAGCACCCCAAGCGCGCGAACGATTGGAAGCGTTTGCGCGTTAGGCCGGTCGACGTAGATCTCACGCGCAACGGCCGGGTCGCCCCGGCGGCGGTGCGGCGCGACGCATCGACCAGGCCGATGTTGAGCGGCGCGACAGTGACCCGGGTGCGCTACGCGCGATCTTCGCACAGAGCCCGCACGGCACCCCACCGCACATCGCTTTCAGTGTGCGATGTCATCTGTCAGGTAATCCCGAACAAGGCAGGCAGCTATTGCTGGATAATACCGCTCGCCGCGGAACGGGCTCGCACTCGGCGGTTGGAACGCGCTGGGCCGCGAATGGGATCACGCGTCCGAGCGACTTGTCACAGCCAGTCGAGCTCATTGTCGCTAGGGTACGTGTGGAGGTTACATGAGATCGATGTTTGTGTTGGGATTCACTTTGTTCTTGACTGCGCTGGGCACGCCGGCATTCGCGCACCCTCCGCCGACGCACATAACCATTCTTCATATCAACGATACGCATTCGCATCTCTCGGCCTTCGGTCCCAAGGATCGCCACCTGGACGGAACCATCGGCGGATACGCCCGGCTCGCGACCGTGCTTGCCGATCAGAGGGCCAAGGCTCCGTCGGCGCTGTTCGTTCATGCCGGCGATATCTTCGACGGTAGCCCACACTTCACCGTCGAGCTTGGGGTCGCCGAGCTCCAGCTGCTGGCGTCGCTCGGGCTCGATGTGATGGTCCAGGGCAACCACGAGCTGAGCTATGGCCCCGATTTCCTGGCGGGGGTGCTGGCCAAGGCCTTCCCGACCGGGATGCCGTTTCCGATCGTCACCACCAACTTCGACGCCGCGAATACACCGGATCTCGCGGCCTTCCTCACGACGGCGACCTCGGGGTTCGTCAAGCAGGTCGATGGCGTCAAGATCGGGTTCTTCGGGTTGACCACCGACAAGTCGAGCGCGCTGCCGGCGCCTGCGGTGATCCAAGACGAGAGCCAGTTCGCGCGGATCGCCACCGAGTCGGTGCAGTCGCTACGTGCGCAAGGCGCGCAGGTGGTCGTCGCTTTGACGCACATCGGGCTCGACCCAGCGCGCGCGCTGATCTCCAAGGTGCCCGGCATCGACGTGGTGATCGGCGGGCACGATCACGTCCTGTTGACGCGGCCCGAGATCGTCCGGGCAAGCGGCGGTGGGACGACCATCCTCGTCGAGGCGGGGGAGTTCACCAAGAACCTCGGACGTCTCGAGCTCGAGGTCGGCGATCGCGGCGTGCGCCTCGTGGGCTATGAGTCGATCGCCATCGATCGGCACGTCGCACCGGCTCCGAGCGTCACGCCGATCATCCGTCAGCTCGAGGCGCTGGTTGCCCAGCGTTTCGGCGACCTGTTTCATCGGCCACTCGCCCTCGCGACCGGCTTCTTGTCGAATAACTTTGATCCTGACTCCCAGATCCGCGACACGCCGGTGGGCGATCTGTTCGCCGACGCGTATCGCGCCTTCACAGGCACCGACCTCGCCATCGAAGTTCGCGGTCTGCTCGACGAGGGGCTCCCGGCCGGCGTGGTCGTGCCAGCCGACATCTTCAACGCGAGCTCCACCGGTATTCCCGCGATCCAGAATGGCACCTTGGTCATGAATCCCAACCACCTCGCCACGTTCGATCTCACCGGCGCCACGCTGGTCGGGGCGCTCGAGGTCACGATCGGCTCGGGCGACTTGACGACATTTCCGCAGGTCTCGGGGATGCGATTCGACTACAAGTCGCAGAATCCGTTCGGTCAGAAGATTGTTGTCCCATCGATCCGCATTCATGGTCAGCCGATCGACCTCACGCGGATCTATAGCCTCACGGTGAACTCGCGTGCCATCCTCGTTCTGCCACAGCTGGGCATTCCCATCCAGAACCTGCGGGACGTACCCGATCTGGCGTTCCAGGTCGTCAGTGACGCCGTGGCGAAACGCCGCCTCCTCGTTCCCACGAGCGACGGTCGCATGACAGACCTCTCGATACCCGCGCCCCGGCATTGAGCCCCCGCTCGTCGCCTGGCTGCGGCTCGCTGGTACTCGCAGCGCGCACGAGATCGCTGCCGCCATCCGCTCGTTCCCGCCAGCTCAAGGCGGAACCGTCACTCGAAGACTCGCGACTGCGATGGGGTCCGAAACGCGCAACGGCCAGGTCGACTCGCTGCACCTCGGCATCAAGGTCAAGGCCAAGTGACGATGTGACGCTCCTCCGAGGCCAGCAGCACGTGTTGCTCCTGGGCGAGCAGCTCGTCGACGACGTACGACAACGTGACGGTCTTGCCTGTCGCGGGCGAGCCCAGATAATCACGAGTCGCTGCCCGTGCACAGCTTCACCGAGCGCGCTGGCTCGCATCGAGCACGGCGTGATTGCAGCGCAGGGGCACGTCCGCGCGCGTGTGCGGCGGTGTGCCGAGTAGCGTCGGCGCGGGCCCGACGGAGTGCCTGTCCCGACACGTGCGGCGTGGAAATCTTCGCCGCGATCTGCCGTTCCGGGTGGTGTAGACTGAGGCATGCGCGCCCGTCGGGCCCTGCTGCCGATCGCCTTGTTCGCCGGCTACGCGTACGTGTGCTCCGCGCCCAGCGCCGTCGCGCCGCGGTCAGCTATCGAGGAGGACATGCCGGAGCCGGAAGCTGGCCTGGGCGTGCCCGAAGCGCCTGGATCGATCGACGAGCTGAAGCAGCGGATCGCCGTGGTGCTCGATCGCGAACACATCGCCGGTGCGGCGATCGCCATCGTCGATCGCGAGGGTCCGATCTGGATCGGCGGACTCGGCGTCCGCGATCGCGCGACGCGCGCGCCGATGGATGCCGACACGGCGTTCCGCGTCGGCTCGCTGTCGAAGATCGTCATCGCGCTCGGCGTGATGCGGCTCGCCGATCAGGGCAAGCTCGACATCGACCGACCGCTGCGCGAGCTCCTGCCAGACATCGGTATCGACAATCCGTGGGAGGACGTCGCGCCGGTGACGCTCGCGCAGTGCCTCGAGCACACCGCCGGGTTCGACGACGTGCGCTTCAACGAGATCTTCACCGTTAACGAGCAACTGCCGGTGAGCGACACCCTCGCGCTCAACCCGCGTTCGCGCCGCGTTCGCTGGCAGCCGGGCACGCGGCACGCGTACTCCAACGTCGGCTACACGGTCGCCGCGCGCGCGCTCGAGGTCGCCAGCGGCGAGCCGTTCGATGTCTACCTGCGGCGCGAGATCCTCGCGCCGATCGGCATCACCGACGCGGCGTTCGAGCGCACGCGCGTGCTCGCACCGCGCCTCGCCTCCGGCTACATGAACAGCGACGAGCCGGTCGTGTTCCGCCCAGTCGCGCACCGGCCCGCGGGCGCGTTGCTCGCGTCGGCGAGCGATCTCGCGAAGCTCGTGCACTTCTGGATCATGCGCGGCGAGGGCTATCCCGCGGTCGTGTCCAAGCGCGGGCTCGCGCGCATCGAACACAGCGGCACGCTGCCATATCCGCACATGGATGGTGAATACGGCTTTGCGAACTACGCCGATGTCATGCACCCCGTCATCGCACGCGGTCACGACGGTGGTATGCCCGGGTTTCACTCGAGCTTTCGCTACGTCCCCGACCTCGGCATTGGCTACGCGCTGCTCCTCAACTCGAGCTATACGTTCCGCGGCTACTTCAAGATCCGCGCGCTCCTGTACGCCTACCTGACGAAGGGCCGCGCGTTCGCGCCGCCGGTCGATGGGACCAACACCGAGCACCCGAGCGCGGGTTACTTCGTGCTCGAGAATCCGCGCACCGAGGTGTTCGGCTTCATCGATCGCATGCGCTCGGGCTGGAGCGTCGCGGATCTCGGCGATCACGTTCACGTCGCGGAGCTGACCGGCGAGCGCTTCGATCTCGTCCCGGCCGCCGACGGCGGCTATCGGTTCCGGACTCACTGCGGAAGCACCGTGCGTTTCACGACGACGCACGACGGCACGCCGATCATGCTGATGAGCTTCCTGTACGCGGAGTCCGGCAACGAGTGGCTCGTCCGCGTGCGCTACGTCGCACTCGGGCTCACGATGACGCTCCTGCACGTCGTGCCGCTCATCGCCGCGGCCGTCCTCGCGCTCGGCGTGCTGCGGCGTCGGCGCGTGCTGCCGACCTCGCTCGTGCTGCCGCCTGCGATCGCCGGGCTGTGCTCCAGCACGATGCCGCGCCTGCTCGACGAGGCGTTCTTCTCCGGCGTGGTCGGCGATGTGCATCCGCTGACCGTCGCGCTGTGCGCGCTGACGATCGTGTTCGCCATCGCGTCGGCCGCGACGCTCGTCTCGACGTCGCGTTGGTGCTGGCGCCCGGATTGCCCGCGCTGGTTCGCGCTGGTCGTCCCGATGGTGTGCGGCATCGCATTCAGCGGCCTCGCGCTGTGGCTCGGCCTCAATGGCTGGATCGGGCTCCGCACCTGGGCGTGGTGAGCTACTTTCGCCGGTAAGCCGCGTTGCTGGGGCCGAAAACGCCCAACGGCCGGGTCGCCGCGGCCGTTGCCTCGCCGCTGGTGGCGGGTGGCTACAGCGAGCCGAGGAAGGCGACCAGGTCCGACTTCTCGCGGTAGGTCAGCTTGATGTTGAACCGTGTGTCGAGTGCGTTGACGTTTGACATGTCTCCTCTGCGCGTTCTGATATTAGTGTATCGATCATAACGTCAGCGACTGCGTTTTGGCAGCTCCAGGCCGCGCTCGACCTGGTGCCCTGACGCACGCGCCGATCGTCACTTCGCCGCGAGCACGCGCTCGAGCGCCGCGACGGTGCGCGGATCAGAGGCGCCGTAGGCGCGGTAGGTCGGCAGCGCCTCGCCGAGGAGCCGCCGTCCCTCGTCGGCGCGCCCGGCCTCGACGAACGACCAGCCGAGCAGGCAGCTCGCGTACGCGCTGACGATCTTGTCCTGGCCGAGCGAGCGCGCAGCGCGTGCGTGGGGCTCTGCCTCGCCGCCCCGGCCCAGCTCGAGCAGCACCAGCGCGGTCTCGATCTGGAGGTCGGCGATGATGTACGGTGCGAGGTCCACCCGCTGCGCGCTCGGGAGCACGGCCTCGAGCTCCGCGAGGGCCTCGGCGCTGCGCCCGAGCCGCAGCAGCACGATCGCGCGGCGGCCCCGCATGTGGTGCAGCATCTCGGGCCGATCCGGGGGCACGACCGCGAGTGCGCGATCGAACCAGCGCAGCGCCTCGTCGTGGCGCTGACCGAGCTCGAGCATCCAGGCGACGTCGCGCTGGATGTTCACCGTCTCCCAGTGCCGCTCGCCGAGCACGGCGCGATGGCGGTCGTAGGTCGCGATGTACATCTCGATCGCGTTGGCTCCCCGACCGGCCAGCGTCAGCGCGACCGCGTGGTTGTGGAGCGTGTGCGCGACCTGGAGCGCGTCGGGGCCGTAGACGACCTTCGACAGCTCGACGGCCTCGCGCGTCACCGCCACCGCCTCGTCGAACTCGAGCATGGTGCCGAGCAGCAGCCCGTAGTCATTGAGCACCATGGCCGCGATGTGATTGCGGCGCTCCTCGGGCGTGCGGAACGTCGCGAGCGCCTGCTCGTAGAGCTCGCGCGAGCGCGGGAGATCTCCCTTGCGCAGGTAGTACAACCCGAGCCCGCTGAGCGTCTCGGCGATCGCCGGGTGGTTCGCCGGCAGCACGCGGCGCCGGATCGCGTACGCGCGCTCGAGCAGCGGACGCGCCTCGGCGATGCGCCGCTCGGTCACGAGCGCGACGAGCGTGCGCGCCGTGCGCTCGTCGTTCTCGCCGAACACGCGCAGGCAGCGGTCGAGCACGTCGCGCAGGATCGCCAGCCCGCCCTCCTCGTCGGCGGCCTGGAGGCGCAGCACCCCGAGCTGGTACTGCGACTCGATCGCGTCCGGATCGTCGGCGCCAAGCAACAGTCGCTGCTCGACGAGCGCCTGCTCGAGGGCCCGGGCGGCTTCCTTGAGCTCGTCGCGCGCGGCGTGGATCCGGCCGAACACCTGGCGCATGCGGGCCCGGAGCACCGGCTCGTCGCCGAGCCGTTCGAGCACCCGTGGCTCGGCCTGACCGAGGAACTGCTGGATCGACAGCTTGTCGCCCTCGGGGCGGGTGCTCGGGTTCGAGGTCTCGAACAGCTCGACGAGCAGGCCGGCCACCTTCTCGGCCTTGTCGCGCTCGAGCTGCGCGACGTCGCGGTCGAGGGCGGCGCCCCGGGCTTGCCGCAGCGCGATCACGACGAACGCGGCGACCGCGACCGCGACCGCGACCGCCGCGGCGACGGCAGCGCGGTTGCGCCCGACGAACCGGCGCGCCCGATATGCGAGCGTGTCGGGCCGCGCGGCCACCGGTCGCCCGTCGAGATAGCGGGTGACGTCGTCGGCGAGCTGACCGGCCGAGCTGTAGCGCCGCTCGGGCTGCGGACACAGCGCGGTGAGCACGATGCTGTCGAGGTCGTCGCCGCGGGGTAGCCCGAGGCGACGGCTCGGCGGCTCGAACGCGCCGGCGGCGATCTCGCGTTCGCACTCGACCGGTGTCTTACCCTCGAGCCGGAACGGGCGCGCCCCGGTCACCAGCTCGTAGAGCAGCACGCCGAGCGAGTACACGTCGGTCGCGGTCGTGATCGCGCCGCCGAACAGCTGCTCGGGCGACGCGTACTCGAGGGTCAGCGGCGCGGGCTGCTCGCGGGTCGCGAGCGGCGCGACCCCGAACGCGGCGGGCTCGAGCAGCTTCGCGACGCCAAAGTCGAGGAGCTTGGCGTCGCCGGCGTCGGTCACGAACGCGTTCGCCGGCTTGAGGTCACGGTGGACCACGAGCGCGCCGTGCGCGTGCTGCACGGCCTCGCACACGACGCGGAACAGCTGGAGGCGTTCGGCGACCGCGAGCCCGCGAGCCGCGCACCACTCGGTGATCGGTGCGCCGTCGACCAGCTCCATCACGAGGTACGGCCGGCCATCGTCGGTGACGCCGCCGTCGAACAGCCGCGCGATGTTCGGGTGCGAGAGCTGCGCGAGCACCTGGCGCTCGGTGCGGAACCGCTCCGCCGTGGTGGGGCTCCAGCGGCCCGGCGCGACGAGCTTGAGCGCCGCGCGGTGGTGGAACTCGCCGTCTGCGCGCTCGGCGCGGTAGACCGCGCCCATCCCGCCGCGCCCGAGCGCCTCGACGAGCCGCCAGTGTCCGATCGCGGTTCCGACCATCGGATCCGCCGGCTCGACGGGCGCGAGCCGCTCGATGCCGAGCGGCGCCATCGCGGCCAGCATCGTCTCGAGCTCGGCGCGGAGCTCCTGGTCCCCCGCGCACTCCTCGCTCAGGAGTGCGGCGCGCGCGTCCGGAGCGAGCGGCAGGGCGCGCTCGAACAGCCCCTCGACGCGATCCCACCGGGTCATGACACGAGCGACGTCGCGCCGATCTCCTTGCGCAACCACGCCACGACCGCAGTCCACGAGCGCTGCACCGACTTGCTCGACAGCGACAGCACGCGCGCGGTCTCGTCGAGCGTGAGGCCGGCGAAGATCCGGCACTCGACGAGGCGCACCGCGCGCTCGCTCTCCTTGGCGAGCCGCTCGAGCGCCTGCTCGAGCGCGAGCACCTCGTCCACCTCGCGCGGATCGAGCAGCGCCGGCTCGTCCAGCGGCTCGGGCCGGTCGCCGCCGCCCCGCTTCAGCCGGTGCCGCGCGCGCGCGTGATCGACCAGGATCCTGCGCATCGTGCGCGCGGCGAGAGCCAGGAAGTGCTCGCGGTCGTTCGCGGCCAGCGTCCGCTGCTGGACCAGGCGGAGGTAGACCTCGTGGACGAGCGCGGTCGGGCTCAGGCTGTGGCCGGGCGCCTCGTGGAGCAGCTGGCGCTTCGCGACCTCGCGCAGCTCGTCGTACAGCGCCGGCACGAGCCGTTCGAGCGCGGTCGGATCGCCCGAGCGCCAGTCCTCGAGCCAGGCGGTCACCTCACCGGGCATCTACCCCTCACCTTGCCTACGATAGCACGATGTCCAGATCGGGCGGGAGACGACGCGATCACAGCGATGACCGAACCGTGCCTCCCTCGCATCGTTCCCGCCCCGGACACCGACGATCAGCCGAGCCACCTCCTGCGCCGCCTCGACGAGCTCGCCCGGAGCTCGACCGTGGCAGTCGTTGCCGCACCCGCTGCGAGCGGGCATCACCGCGACGAGCTCGCCGCGGTGATCGGGAACCACGTCGTGATCGTGCTCGCGGCGGCCGGCGAGCGTGAGGCGATCGCCCGGGCGCAGCAGCTGACCGGCGGCGACCGGGGCGCCGGGGTCGCGGTGGCACCGTTTGACGGCACCGACGGCTCGGCGGTCCTCGAGTCCGCGCGCGTCGCCTGCGACCGCGCCGCTCCGGGCGCGGTGCTGTGCGCGCGCGAGGCCACGACGCGCCTCGAGCTCGGCACCCGGGTCGCGATCATGGGCGACGACTCGACGGCCCGGGCCTACGACCTCGCCCGACGGCTCGCCCGGTTCGGGATCCCGGTCACGATCTGCGGCCCGACCGGCAGCGGCAAGGACCTGATCGCCGCGGCGCTGCACCACCTGTCTGCGCGCGCGAGCCGGCCGTTCGTCGCGCTCAACTGCGCCGCGATCCCGGAGGGCCTCGCCGAGGCCGAGCTGTTCGGCCACGCGAAGGGCGCGTTCACCGGCGCGGCCGCCGCGCGCGCCGGGCTGCTCGAAGCGTCGTCGGGAGGGACGCTGTTCCTCGACGAGATCGGCGAGCTTTCGCCGGCCATGCAGGCGCGCCTGCTGCGCGTGATCGAGAACGGCATCGTCCACCGGGTCGGCGAGACCTCCGGCCGACCGATCGAGCTCCACGTGATCGCGGCGACCCACCGCGACCTGGCCGAGGAGGTCGCCGCCGGCCGGTTCCGCAAGGACCTGTGGTACCGGCTCGGCGTCGCGCGCATCGACCTCGCCCCGCTGTGCGACCGGCCTCGCGATCTCGCGGCGCTCGTCCGCTACTTCCTCCACGAGGCAAGCGCGCGCGCCGGCCATGCGATCGCGCTGGCGCCCGCCACGGCGCGCGCGCTGTTCGCCCACCGCTGGCCCGGCAACGTGCGCGAGCTCCGCCACGCGGTGGACTTCGCGATCGCGGCCGCGGCCGTCGAGGGCGACGGAGAGCTGCTGCTCGAGCACCTGCCTGCGGCCCTGGCGGCGCCACCGCGCCGGCGGGTCCGCATCCTCGGCATGCAGTCGATCGCGGACGAGGTCGCCGCGCTGGAGCGCACGCGCATGATCGAGGGCCTCATGGTCTGCGGCGGCAATCAGAGCAAGGCCGCCGCGCTGATCCGGATGCCGCTGCGGTCGTTCGTGACCAAGCTCAAGCGCTACGCGATCGCCGAGCGAGACTGGAACGGCGACTGACCTGCTGCAGTGCAGCGATCGATCGCGGCGCGAGCAGCCCACCGTCGGCACGTGGCAGCTCACGCAGCGCCGGCCGTTGGTGCCCAGGTCCTGGAAGAACTCGTTGTCGAGGTTGATCGATCCCTGCGTGCTGACCGTGATGAACACGCCGCCCGACCAGCTCGCCACGAGACGGCTCCGACCCAGCACCGCTGACATCCTCGGCGATCCGTGCGGCCCGCACGTCTGTGGCGGCATGCGTGCCCAGCAGACCGACCGCGACGGCCACCTGCGCGAGGAGCGACTGCAAAGGTGACGACGCCGCACAACAGCGGGACGCGACGCGGCCTGTCACGATTCGGTGAACGTCACGCACACCCCACCAGGGTCGATCGCATCGAACGCGCGGCCGCCCCAGGGCTGCTGCCGCAACGCACCGTTAGGATGAACCTGCCCACCGCGCGCCTGATACTCAGCATAGAGCGCATCGAGGCCAGCTACCGATAACCGTAGCATGGTCTGCTCGCCTACGGTTCGTGCCAGCGCGGCACCTTCGACAGCCGTCAGGTGAAGCAGCACGGGCCCGCGCTTGAGACCCGCATACGTCGGCGGCTCACCATGGCGAAACGTCTCGCTGAAACCGCAGACCTCGACCCACCATTGGGCAGACGCCGCAACGTCCACGGCCGGCAGCACGGGTATCGCATGCAGGAACATCGGTTTCATGGCGGCCAGCATAGCCGAAGTGCTCGCTCTCGACGCGCTTGTCGTGCAATCGGGACAGCTCGTGCTCGGTCTCGCGTTCCCGGGCTCGACAACAACTCTGCTCGTATCAAATCTGGACGGTCTCACGGCCCCAACCCAGCGGACGCTTCTTTGCCACTGATCGATGAACATATTGACCGCGTCATGGCCACCGGATACGTTCGCGCGCGCTACCAACGCTTTTCTGAAGCGGGAGTGAGCCGACTGCTGTCTTGTAGTTGTTCGCTCACATGTCCGCTCCCTGAGTCTGAGGAGGTCATCATGGCCGTGCTTCATCTGCGCACCATCACCGTCCTGTCCCTTGCGGCCGCCGCGTCGATAACCCTCGCGGTTCGCGAAACGCCCGCCAATGTCGGAGCCGGGCTGTCCGCGCTGCCGCCCGGCGCGCTGGTCGTCGCGACCAATGGCAACGACACCAACCCAGGCACCTTGGCCCAACCGCTGGCCACGATCCAGAAGGCCGTGGATCTGGTCACGCCGGGGGGGACGATCGCGATCCGCGGCGGGACGTACGCGCTGACCACCAACATTCAGATCCGGCACAGCGGCACGGCCAGTGCGCCGATCACGATGACCAGCAACGCAGGTGAGCGCGTGGTCATCGACGGCGAACCGCTGCCCAATACGCCGGCACCGCTGGGCGGCAGCATCCCGAGCACGCAGCGCGGGGCCATCCACCAGCAGGCGTCGTGGTGGCGGATCATCGGCCTGGAGATCATCAACGGCCCGTACGGGGTCTACTGCGACGGGTGCAACAACAACGTATGGGAGCGGCTGGTCGTCCACGACAACTACGAGACCGGATTCCAGCTGCAGGGCGCATCCAGCAACAACCTGATCCTGAACCTCGACAGCTTCGCCAATCGCGACCCGCGCAAGAACGGTGAGAGCGCCGATGGCCTGGGCATCAAGGAGGGCTCGGGGACCGGCAACGTCGTGCGTGGAGCCCGGCTGTGGAACAACGTCGATGACGGCTTCGACGCCTGGGAATTCCTGTCACCGATCGTGATCGAGGATTCGATGGCGTGGGGCAATGGCTTCAACCGGTGGAATTTTCCAAACTTCGCCGGGGACGGCAATGGCTTCAAGCTCGGCGGTGGCGACGTGGACCCGCCAGCCAACCACGTGGTGCGCAACACCATGTCGTTCGACAATGCGCAGCGCGGGTTCATCGACAACGGCAACCCGGGTTCGCTCACGATCGATCACGCCACGGCGTATCGCAACGGCGGGACCGGCTTCGACTTCGCGGCGTCGACCTCGACGTTGACCGGCAACCTCGCCGTCGGCAACGCCAGGCCCACGTCCCTGGGTTCGTCCACCGCCAGCGGCAACTCGTGGAACATCGGAGGTACCTGGAATGACGCGGCACTGCAGAGCACGGATCCGTCGCTGGTCACCGGTCCGCGGACGGCGTCCGGGACGATTCCACCCTCGAATTTTCTGCGTCCCCGGAGCAGCGCCAGTATCGGCGCCAACCTGTAGTTTCCTGCCGTCCGCGCGCGGCGCCGTGGCAGCCTGTCAGCTCGCAACGCGCTTGGCGATCAGCTCGATCACCTCGTGGGCCGAGAGCACGGCGCCTTCTTGCCAGGCGTTGATGTAGCTCATGTGCTCGCCCGCAAAGTAGACGCGGCCGTCCCCCTTGCACAACCGCGCGTAGTCGGTGGTGCGCTGTTCCCACTTCCAGTCGACGGCGATGCCTTCGGAAAACGGCGTGCGGCGCCACGACACCGACACCGGATTGCGCAGCTCCTTGCCCCGCCCCGGATGCATGCGCTCGATGACGCGGCGCGAGATCTCCGCACGCTGCGCGACGGTCATCGCGTCGTACATCTTCGTGTTCTCCCCGCCGATTGTATAGGCGCCGATCAAGATGCCGGTATGCTCGCCGAGATTGTCGCTCGGGTACCAGATCACGCTATTGGGCTGATCAGTGAAGGCGAGGCCGCCATAGATCGCGTCGTCCTGCTCCCAGAACCGGCGCGATTCCCACGCCAGCTTCACGGCACCGTTGTAGCTCGCCGCCTTGATCGCCGCCTTGGTCGGCGCGGCGAAGTCCGCCTCGATCTTGGCGAGCACGACCAGCGGAATCGTGCAGATGCAGTAGTCCGCAGTCAACGTGTGGTCGCCGCTGCTGTCGTGATAGGAGATCACAACACCACCATCTAGCTGACGGATCCGTGTGGCGACCGAGCCCAGGCGGACTTTGTCTTCCACCTGCGCATACAGCGCATACGAGATGCGGTCCATGCCGCCGACAGGTTGTAGCATCGGCGCCTGCTGATCAATGCCCTCCTCGAACAGCAAGCCGGGGCCCCAGAAGCTCGCGCGCTGCATCGCCGCGAGGTCGAGCGCAGCGACGGCTTTCGGCGCATGGTCGTAGGCGCCGGGCGCGGTGGCGAAGCCGGAACGCTGCGAGCCCTCGTACGCGAATGCCGGACCGAGATCGCCGTAGGCGCGCAAGTAAGAGAGCAGCTTGTCCTTGTCGACGCCGGTCAGCTCCTGATCCAGCGCGCCCTTGTTGATCGCCTTCGCCAGCAACTCGGACATGCGTCCGCGCGTGTCATTCATCGCCTGGCGCTCTGATACTTCGACGCCACCGAAGTCGAATTTCACGCGTCGATCGACATTCACCAGCACCTCCATCGGCACCCTGAATTGTTTGGCATACGACAAGATCGCCGTGTGGTCACCGGGGATGCGGGCCGGGCCCGCGTTGAAATAGTGCCCGGGCGCGAACTGCGCTTCCTGATCGGGCTGGCCGTGCTGGACGATCGACGTACCTCCGCGGATCGACCATGCCCGCCCTCCCACGCGGTTGCGCGCTTCCAGCACAGTGACCTCGTAACCCGCCTTACCCAGCTCGTACGCGGCGGCCAAACCGGCCACGCCAGCACCGAGAATGGCGATCTTCACGCCCTTGACCTTGGGCAGCGCCGGCGGACCGGCATGCGCGCGCGGTGTGTTGAGCAGCCCCAAGCCCAGCATGGTCAGATAGACGGCACTCTGTCCGCCTACCCTGGCGATCGCGTTCAGGAATTGACGGCGCGTTTGTCCCATGGCGTTTCCCCTCTGAGAACACAGCTTGCATAACGTCGGGGGCCGCGACAAGCGAATGTGCACACCCCGTGCGCTTTGCCGCAGGCCAGCGAGGAGTTTGCCACACCGAGCGCGACGAAGCCGGAACATGGACGCACGCGGCATCGGACCCGCCATGTGCGGGACCCACATCCGAAACAAGCGCCTGGTTCAGAAACCCCGACCGCGGACGCCGCGGCCGGATCCAGAATCCTCGGGTCCAGGACCGAAGGCGCAGGTCCTGCGATGTAAGCGCATCAACGAAATGTGTGTCTCGCAGGACGATCGCAACGGATAGGGCCGCGGTGCACGACGACGGCGCGCCGGGTGTTCAGTGCGGATCCTTCACGGCGATCCCCATGACTTCGAAGTGAGCGCCACGGAGCAACTTATCCGTACCGATGAATGCGCGTGCCGGAAACTGGCCGTGAAAATACGTACGATAAATATCATTGAATGTATCGAACAATGCCAGATCTGTACAGAATATCTGCACGCTGACCAGCTCGTCCATCTTGAAGCCGGCTGACTCGACGGTCTGCTTCATGTTGTCCATCACCTGCTTGATCTCGACCTTCGCCTCCGCCGGCACCTGGCCTGCCTTGTCGAGGCCGAGCGATCCGGAGACGTAGAGCGTGTCGCGAACGAGCACGGCCCCGCTCAGCGGACGCTTGTTGGCAGGATCCGAACCGATGTAACGGCGGGGGGCGTCCGCCCAAGCCGACACTGCCGTCAGTGGCAGCAGCATGCCGCAGGTAAGAACGAGGTTGCTGAGTTTGTTCACGTGGCCTCCGCGCGCATCCTATGCCGATCCTCTCGGCAGGAGCAATCGAAGATGCCCAGCACCTGGAGAAGATCCAGTCCGCCACAGTGGCCAGCTCGATGTGGAGCTTCCGCATTCCAACTTCGGTGTATGTCCCATTCCCCATCCACTACACATCGAGGCCGTTCATGGCCCATGCACATGCTGAGGTGGCCTACCGGTAGCTGTCCGGCTCGCGCCGATAGCGCTTCAACCAGCGATAGATCATCGCGTCGCCGCGACCACGGCGTGGGGCTCGCGCGATCCCAGGGTTCGAGATCAGCGCTCGAGGGTCAGGGCGCCGAGCATCGTGCCGTCCGCGGATAGCGTCGCCTGCTCGGACGCCCCTGGGTCGGGGCCCCGCAGCGTGACGGTCCGGCCCTCGATCCGGTACGTACCCTCGATCGCCGCGTCGAACAGGAAGTTCCGGTACGTGCCGTCCGGGCGAAGCGTCACGGTGTGGCAGCCGCCACGACTGCCGGGTGGGGAGCACTCGCCCTGGTAGACGCGCTCGCTCGCCACGTGGGTGCCATCGGGGCCGAGTACGTCGCCGGCCCGTACCGGTGGGGCCACCGGCGTGGTCGTGGGATCCGGAGCGGCGCTGCAGGCAGCGATCCCGGCGATCAACATCCATCTGATCAACATGGCGCAGAGGTTATCGCGATTCGCGATCGGCGGGTTCCAGCCGGGCGGGATCGGCGGCCCCTGCTTCGCCAACGCGCCGACGCGCGGCATCGTTTTTCGCATGGGACACCGCCTGTCCCAGAACCGTACGGCGTGTCCTGCGACGTATCACTGCCATTCCGGACACCAGCGATGGGCGTCAGCTCCGGACTATATTCCTGAGCCTGGGTGGCCCTTCGCAGCCTGATTTTGCCCCGATACAGTGAAGCGGCCCTACGCTCGAACCAGGACGTTCGGTGTCGCGGCTGCGACACGCGAGGACACCAAGCCACTCACCGAGTGCCGCAGCCCCGGTGCCGCGCATATGCAGCAATTCGACCAGCACTGCAGTCACACTGCAACTTGAAGTTGCACACTTCGTAGTTGCGAGACAGCGATCACGGCGCTACAACGGCGCCGGAGAGAAGGAGGAGAGTGATGGGTCCACGATACTCTTGCTGCGTATTATCGAGATCACTGTTTGCGCTCGAGGCGATCGCCACCGTCGCGGTGCTCGCTTGCGCATCGCCACCGGACAGCCACGAGGGGTCCGGTGGATCGCCCGAGGTCGCGGTCGACACCGCGCCGCGCGATCGGCCGGTACCGCCGACGCCCACGCCGTCGTCGTTCACGGCGTTCGAGACCGGCCAGGTGCGGCCCCTGGCGATGTCACCGGACAGGCAGCATCTGTTCGCCGTCAACACGCCCGACAACCACCTCGAGGTGTTTCGCATCACCGCGAATCGGCTGGTCCATACCGGCTCGATCCCGGTGGGCCTCGAGCCGGTGGCGGTCGCAGCGCGGAGCGATCACGAGGTCTGGGTCGTCAACCACCTGTCCGACAGCGTGAGCGTCGTGGCACTCGATGACAGCGGCGGGTCCGGGCACGTCGTGCGCACGCTGCTCGTCGGCGACGAACCCCGCGACATCGTGTTCGGCGGCCCGAAGGGTGCACGCGCGTTCATCACCACCGCGCATCGCGGACAGAACGTTCCGTTCGATCCGCAGGTCACGGTCGCGGGGCTGGGGCGTGCCGACGTCTGGGTGTTCGACGCCGACGCGCTCGGTCACCGCCTCGAGGGCGCGCCGCTCACCATCGTCACCCTGTTCACCGACACGCCGCGCGCACTCGCGGTCACGCCCGATGGCACCCGGGTCTACGCGGCCGGCTTCCATACCGGGAACCAGACCACCGCGATCGGCGAGGGGTCGATCCCGGACGGGTTCGGACCGGACGGGGTGGCAGGGCCGTCGACGAACCACGAAGGCCGGCCGGCGCCCGAGGTCGGTGCGATCGTGAAATGGAATGGCGCCCACTGGGTCGACACGCTCGGCCGGATCCGCGATCAGTTCGTGAAGCTCGCGTTGCCAGACAAGGACGTGTTCGTGCTCGACGCGATGGCCAACCCGCCGCGGCAGCTCGCCGGCCCCAGCGGCTTCTTCCAGGGGGTCGGCACCATCCTGTATTCGATGATCGTCAATCCGGCGAACGGCAAGGTGTATGTCGCCAACACCGATGCAAACAACGCCGACCGGTTCGAGGGCCCGGGGACGTTCGCGGGGCACAGCCTGCGCGGGCACCTGCACGAGAGCCGGATCACCGTCTTGACGCCGGGGGGCGGCGTCGCCGCGCGCCACCTGAACAAGCATATCGATTTCGCCAGTTGCTGTGCCGCCACGCCGAATCGCGAATCGGCGCGGTCGCTCGCCTTGCCGCAGGGCATGGCGGTCACCGAGGATGGAGCAACCCTCTACGTCGCCGCGCTCGGCTCGGATCAGGTCGGCGTGTTCTCCACCAAGCAGCTCGAGAACGACACGTTCGTCCCGAGCGCCGCGAGCCATATCCGCGTCACTGGCGGCGGTCCCACGGGCGTCCTGCTCGACGACCGGCGCCGGCAGCTCTACGTCCTGACGCGGTTCGACGACGCGATCTCGATCATCGATACGACCGCGCGTGCCGAGACCGCACACGTGGCGATGCACAACCCCGAGCCGGCCAGCGTCACGACCGGCCGGCGGTTCCTCTACGACGCGTCGTTCTCGTCGAGCCATGGCGACTCGTCGTGCGCGAGCTGCCACGTGTTCGGCGACTTCGACAGCCTGGCGTGGGATCTCGGCAACCCCGACGGCAACGTGTTCGGAAACCCGGGTCCGTTCAACAGCGGGCTGGTCAACCTGCTCACCGGCCAGCCCATCGATCCCGTGTTTCATCCGATGAAGGGGCCGATGATCACGCTGAGCCTGCGCGGGATGGCCAACCACGGCCCGATGCACTGGCGGGCCGACCGCACCGGCGGCAATGACGCGCCGAGCGCGCAGCCGGATAGCGGCAGCTTCGACGAGCGCGCCGCGTTCCGGAAGTTTCAGGTCGCGTTCGGCGATCTGCTCGGGCGCGATGGGCCGATCCCGGCGGCGAACATGGAAGCGTTCACCGACTTCATCCTGCAGGTGAAGTATCCACCGAACCCGAACCGGCCTCTCGACAACGTGCTCACCGCGGACCAGGAAGCCGGGCGCCAGCTGTTCTCGGGCACCAATTGCGGTGTCCCGGTGTGCGCCGGCGCCAACTGCCCTGCGCAGACCTGCACCGGTTGCCACATCATCGATCCGAGTGGCAATCCGCAAAGCGCGGCACCCGGATTTTTCGGGACCGACGGCCGCGTGAGCTTCGACTTCAACACGCAGCTGATCAAGACGCCGCACCTGCGCAACCTCTATCAGAAGGTCGGGATGTTCGGCATGGCCGAGAACCCCGGGGTGCTCGGCGGCGACTTCGGATTCAAGGGCGACCAGGTGCGCGGCTTTGGATTCACCCACGACGGCACCGTCGATACGGTGTTCCGTTTCAACCACGGGCTCAGCTTCTCGGTCCTGTTCACCGGCGACGGCAACGGCGGGTTCCTGACCGGCGACGAGGGCGAGCGCCAGCGCCGCCAGGTCGAGGCGTTCATGCTGGCGTTTCCCACCGACCTCGCGCCCATCGTGGGACAGCAGATCACGCTCAGCGCGTCGAGCTCCGACGCGTTCGCGGCTCGCGTCGACCTGCTGCGCCAGCGCGCCGACGCTGGCGAATGCGACCTGGTCGCCAAGACCGCGGTCCACAGCGCCGAAACCGGCTTCCTGTATGTTGGAACGGGTCGATTCCGGCCCGACCGCCGCGCCCTGCCCGCCATCACCGACGCCGCGCTGCGCCGCGTCGCGACGGAGCTCGGCCATCCGGTGACGTACACCTGCGTGCCGCCCGGCTCGGGCCAGCGCATCGGAGTGGACCGCGACGGCGACGGCTTCTGGGATGGCGACGAGTGCGACGCGCACAGCGATCCCGCCGATCCGACCAGCACGCCGTGACCAGCCCCACCCGCGCGCGCTGACGGCTCGACGGTCTCGAGCACCCCGGGTGGCGGCCGAGGGCCCAGCCATGAAGCCATGCAGCGTGGGGGCACACGCGGACTCGCAACGGCTGGCCCAGCGCAGCCGGTTCCGGCGGGCCGCTGGGCCAGCGACGACACGACCGGAGGACCGCGTGGCTGCACCTGCGCCGGCGAAGGTCGCAGGGGAACAGCTGGAACACCAGCGGGACACGGATTGGCATTCTTCAGCCGCGAGTGGAACAGCTGGAACACCAGCGGAACTCAGATTGGCATTCTTCAACCACGCGCGGATTCGTATTGCCCCCTTGCATGACGACTTCTATCGTGCCAAGCGAGGCCATCACGATGCGGAACAACGGGTGCAGGGGTGTCACGCGGGCCGGTCTCGGGGCGGCGGTGCTACTCGCGTCGTGTATCGATCCCGAGGCCGTACCCATGGAGACGGCGGGTCGCATCGGTTCAAATGGCTCCCAGCTGCAGGGCGACCGCCTCAGCGGGATCCAGATGCAGGGTGTCTTGCCCAACTTTGTCAGCATGCAGGGCACGTCGCTCGACGCGATCCAGCTCGGCGGTCGCGTCCTGGTCGGTACGCAGTTCCAGCCGGCCGCGTTCGCCAACACACCGTTCACCGGCACGCTCTCGAATGGTGAGTCCGTGGCGCTGCGGATCGACACCGCGAGGCTGCTGCCGGACAGCGGGGGCATCTGGGCCTACGCGGTGGCGTACCAGACCCAGCAGGGCTGGTCGCCGCTGTGCGGGGTCGACGGTGCCGGCGCCCCGATCCAGGCCATCCCGGTGCCCGGGATCTTCGACCACACCCGAGGTACAGCGACCGGCGGCAGCTACACCCCGAGCACGACGAGCTTCACTTTCGGCTGCCGTGAAGCCGGGATCGCGAAGTGCGTCGAATTCGGGTATTCGGCCGAGGCACCGGGCGGCCACTTCGCGGCCTGCACCCGGATGCTGCGCGCCGACTTCTGCGGCGACGGCCGGTCGTGGACACTGGATGGCACGCTGATCAACTTCTACGACGACATCGGTGTGGCGTTCGATCGCGCGAGCTGGCCGTTCGAGGCCGAGTGGACCCCGCAGGGTGCCAGCTGCGTGTCAGCGACGACCACGCTGCGCTGGGTCGGTGCCACCGCGACCCCGCCGCCCTGCCTGGTCAGCAAACCGACCGCGAATTGCGGCGCCCTCTCGCACTTCGCGACCGGGACGCTGCTGATGACCGAGTACAACGGACGCTAGGATCGGATCACCGGGTTGGCTCGACCGCATCGTTGATGTATGCCAACGGAACCCAGAGATAGCCCGTTCGGCCCGGATCGCGCCGCAGGTGCCCGATCCCGGGAAACGCGATGTGGGCGGCCGCCACGAGATAGCCTTCGCGCGCAGCGTCGGTAAACGCGAGCGCGCGCTGCGCCGCCGCTGCCTTCTGATCGGCGTCGAACTCGATCGTGACCGACGGATCCGGCAGCTGTACCTCGGCGATGTGCAGGATGTCGCCCCAGAACACGAGCTTGGCGCCCTGGCTCTCGAGCACGTAGAAGCTGTGTCCGGGCGTGTGACCCGGGGCAGGCAACGAGCGCAGCCCCGGGAACAGCTGGGTGGTGCCGTCGAACGTCTGCACCTTGCCGGCGTCGACATAGGGCCCGACCTTGACCTTCGCTTCCTGGAACAGCCGCTTGTGCTCGGGCCGCGCCTGCTCCGCGGTGCCCGGTGTCAGCCAGTACGCGAGCTCGCGCTTGTCGACGTGAACGATCGCATGGGGGAACACGCGGCGGTTGCCGGCCATCAGCCCACCGCTGTGATCGGTGTGGATGTGAGTGAGCAGGATATCGGTGATCTGCTCCGGTGGCGTGCCGATCGCGCGTAGCACCGCGGGCAGCTTGTCGAGGGTAGGGCCGTAGAGCTCGCCAGCGCCCGCGTCGATCAGGATCCGGCGGTCGCCGATCTCGATCAGGAACGCGTTGACCGAGGCGTCGACCGGCGAGCTGACAAAGGCCTGTTTGAGCAGCGCGTCGCGAGCGCCAGGATCGACCTGCGCCAAGACCTTGACGTCGAGCGGTACCGTCCCGTCCGACAGCGCGGTCACGTGGATCGCACCGATCCTGAACCGGTGGAACCCGGCCTGAGGCTGGTCGAGCTTGGGCGCCGAGGGCGCCGCGAGCGCCGCCGGTGCGAACCCAGCGGCGGCCGCGACGATCAACACCGCGGCGATCGCCACACCGCGCAACGGCCGGAGCGCCCTCCCAAGGGGCCGCGGCCGGACGGCGTGGAGCGGTTGAACGGGACGGCGAGAACGAACAAAACCGGAGAAATTCATCAGACACCTGCACAAAGGGGGAGAGGTCAGCCGAAGTGACGCCACTGTGGCTGTTTCCCTGCGGGTGAGAACTCCGCGAATCCCGAAGGCAGTCTTGCGATATGGTTGATAATCATGATCGATGATGTGCTCGATCTCCGGGTGTTCGTTCGCGTGATCGCCACCGGCAGCCTGTCCGCCGCTGCACGCGAGCTCGGGCTATCGCTCGCGGTCGTGAGCAAGCGCCTGGCCGGCCTCGAGAACCGGCTGGGCGTGGTGCTCCTGCACCGCACGACGCGCAGCCAGTCCGTGACGGTCGAGGGCCGGGCGTTCCACGAGCGCTGCGTCCGCATCCTCGCCGAGGTCCAGGATGCCGAGGCGTACATCGCGGGCAGCCAGGACAGCGTCGCCGGCCAGCTGTCGATCACCGCGCCGCGCGTGTTCGGCCGCGAGTATGTCGTCCCGCTGGTCGCCGAGTTCCAGGCCGCCCACCCGGCGCTGTCGGTCCGCTTGCTGTGCAGCGACGACATCGTCGATCTGATCGAGGGCGGCCTCGATGTCGCGTTCCGGTTCGGCGCCCTGGTCGACTCGAACCTGACGGCTCGCCACATCGCGCCCGATTACCGCGTGCTGTGCGCATCCCCCACGTACATCGCGCGCGCCGGCCAGCCAACCCAGCCGTCGCACCTGCGCGACCACGCCTGCATCGTGTTCGGCCCGCGTCCCGCGGCGCACTGGCTGTTCCAGCGCGGCGGCAAGCCGATCGCACAGGAGGTCCGCGCCGCGTTCATCGTCAATGATGGGGCGACCGCGCTGGCGCTCGCGCTCGCGGGAGCCGGTATCCACTTCAAGTCGATCTGGGAGATCGGGGACCACCTCCACGCCGGCCGGCTGGTCCGCGTGATGACCGACTTCGCGGCCCCTACCGCGCCGCTCCATGCCGTGTTTCCGCACGGCCGCCAGCTCGCGCCCCGCGTGCGCCGCTTCATCGACTTCGCCGTCGAGCGCCTGCGCGCGCGATGGCCGTCGGTGGAAGCGCTCCCCAGCAAGCGGCGGCGCAAGACCGCGTGACCCGGATCGCCCGTGACGCAATGCGCGCTCCGCGCCGCGCGCACGCGTCTCGATGTGCGATCAGGTGCGACCTCCCTTCGAAAGCGACAGCTGCGCGGCGTCGGCCATCTCGATGATCGCGTCGCGGACGAAGCGGCAGGCAGGGTCGACATCGAGCGCGGTCGGCCACAGCAGATCGATCGAGCCCGACTCGTGAGAGAACGGGATCGGCGCGACGCGCAGGTGCGAGCGAACGCGGAGGATCTGCGACGCGACGATGCTCGGGATGGTCGCGACGAGGCGACCACCATCGACGATCGCGCCGATGCTCGCGAAGCTGGCGACCGAGCAGCGCACGCGGCGCTCCTTGCCGAAGGTGTCCTCGACGATGCCGCGGAGGTCGGCGTTGTACGACACGATGACGTGGTCTTGCGCCAGGTAGGCGCGCTCGGTCGGACGCGCGCCCAGGCGCACGAAGCGCGGATCGAAGACGCAGACGAAATGCGGGCGTAACAGCGGCCGGCGTGCGACCGACGCGGGCAGCTCATCGGCGACCGTGACGGCGATGTCGATGCGCCGGGTGGCGAGCGCTTCGTTCACGGTGCGAAACTGGATCGGGCTGCACACCAGCCGGAGGCGCGGAGCCTCGAGGTCGAGGAAGCGGAGCAACTGCGGGAGGAGCCACTCGTCGGCGATGTCGGCGAGCCCGATTCGCAGCGTGCGATCCGAGGTCCTGGGATCGAAGCGCGCGGGCTGGAGCGCGGTCTGCAAGATGGCGTCGAGGTGCGGGCGGGCTTCGGCGACCAGCCGCGCGCCTCGCTCGGTGAGCACCACGCCGCGGCCATGGCGGATCACGATCGCCTCGCCGATGGCCGACTTCAAGCGACCGAGCGCCGCGCTGATCGCCGATTGCGTGAGATAGAGCCGCTCGGCGGCGGCCGTCACCGAGCCGGCATCGGCCACCGCGACGAGCACGGGGAGCAGGTTGAGATCGAGGTTCCTCGCATTAACGGCGCTCATGACTTGTATCTATACTATTCGCTGGTTCATCCGTGGGCCCGCGTTACCTTGCCGTCCATGTCCAACGCACAGGCGACGCCCCTCGGCGGATCTTTCACGTTTCCCGGCACCGCGCTCCGGGTCAATCGGCTCGGCTACGGCGCGATGCAGCTCGCGGGTCCCGGCGTGTTCGGCCCTCCGCGCGACGTCTCAGGCGCGATCGCGGTGCTCCGCGAAGCGGTCGCCTCGGGCGTCAACCACATCGACACCAGCGACTTCTACGGTCCGCACGTGACCAACGAGATCATCAAAAAGGCGCTGCATCCCTACCCGGCCGATCTGGTCATCGTCACGAAGGTCGGCTTCCTCCGCCGCGAGGACAAGTCCTGGTACCCGGCGCCATCGCCGGCCGAGCTGACCTCCGCGGTGCACGACAACCTGAAGCACCTCGGCCTCGACGCGCTCGACATCGTGAATCTTCGCTGCGGGAGCGCGCACGCGCCGAACGACGAGCCGATCGCGGCCCGGCTCGCCGTGTTGATCGATCTGAAGCGCCAGGGTCTGGTGCGCCACATCGGCCTCAGCACCGTCAGCCTGGCTCAGTACAAAGCCGCACGCGCGATGACGGAGATCGTCTGCGTCCAGAACGAATACAACCTGGCCCAGCGCGCGGACGATGCGATGATCGCCGAGCTGGCGAAGGACGGCGTGCCGTACGTGCCGTACTTCCCGCTCGGAGGCTTCACGCCGCTGCAGTCGTCGGAGCTCGCCGCGGTCGCGACGGCGGCCGAAGCCACGCCGATGCAGGTCGCGCTCGCGTGGCTGCTCCAGCGCTCGCCGAACATCCTCCTCATTCCCGGCACGTCGTCGCTCGGGCACCTGCGCGAGAACCTCGCGGCGGCGAAGCTGCAGCTCTCGCCGAAGATGATCGAGACGCTCGATTCGATCGCCGCGCACGCGCAGGCGCAGGCGCATCCCGCTGCGCACTGATCGCGATACGCACGTCCGCCATTTCTGCCTGGCCGGTGACAACCGCGCCTACCGGGGCCCTGGGATGCTCGGGCGACCCACGTCAGCGAGATCGCAGCCATCGCCAGATACCGTGGCGACGCGACAGCGCGGGGAGTGCCACGACGACGGGCGAGCCCTCGGGGATGGCGCCGACCGCTGGCTCCCTGGGTGACGACGATCTGACGGGCGGCGAGCCGGCGGCCGGGGCCCCGGCTGCCCACTCCGCGGCCACCCGTTCGAACACGGTTGGAGTCCCTCGTTCGTCGCCTTGCTGGAACGTGAAGAACGTATTGCCAGCCACATTGATCTGGTCGCGCTGGTTCAACCTCGCGCGCTCGATCACCCTGCCGTTCACGAGGGTGCCGCACGCGCTGCCCACGTCTTCGATGAAGACGGCGCCGGTGGCGGTTACCTCGAGCGCAAAAATCCGGGCGCTCGCAGCTCTCGACTCGAGGACGACGTCGACGACCTCGGCGCGGCGGCCCACGACGAAGCGCTGGCCGCGATGAAGCGGCAGCCGGCGTATGATCATCGGCCCCCCTACCCGCTCGTGGATCACCACGACCGAATCATCGTCGCCGATGACCAGGTGCGGGGATTGCTCGAAGCTGACCTTGCCCTGGACGGTCAGCTCGGCCAGCTCGCAGGTGCCACAACAGAATCCGTTCGACGCGTCTTCTCCCCCCATCGGCACAGCCTATCACCGGCGTTGCGGTCAGCGTGCTCCGGATGAACCGCCGGCGTCGAGATGCCAGGTGAGCAGGCTCATTACATCGCCTCCGCCGGTTGCTCGAAGACGCAGTTGCGGGCTGATCCGCGGCGCTGGCAAATCGACGGTGGACGCTACGTCGCCGAGCAGTTCCACCACCCTAACAAGTCGTGCCCTCCCGGCTGGTGCCGCCGCTGCCGCGAACGTGGACGCGGTGGCCAACCAGACGATTCCTGACGAGGGCCACCGATGTACACTGGGCCACAGCGCTCACCCGACCTTGGGCGCGCCCCGCATGGACGCTGCCAGCTCCGCAACATGGCGGCAACTGGGGACAGTGGCAACTCCATGGGCCTGCGCAGGCTCAACGCAACAAGGGATCTCGTCGCCGATGCACCGTCGCTGTAGTTATCGACCGCGTCCCATCGCCTGAACAGTGGCGATGGATGTATCGATAGTGCGATGGAGGACGCGCGGGCTGGGCCTCGCGTCTCTTGGCGGCCGCGCGGGACCGAGCATCCGTTGGATGCTTCGACGAGGATGGTATGGCTGAATCCGACAGGGTGAGAGAACAGGCGTGGGACTGGCTGGCCAGAGCGCTTGGCGTGCCGAGCGCGTTCCCGTGGCAGCTCGATCTGCTCGATCGGATGCGCGCCGGTCAGCTGCCCAGCGCGATCGACGTCCCGACCGGGCTCGGCAAGACGGCAGTCATCGCGGCCTGGCTGATCGCTCGCGCGGTGGGATCTCCGGTGGCGCGACGGCTGGTGTATGTCGTCGATCGCCGCGCGGTCGTGGATCAGGCGACCACGGTCGCAGCGGAGCTGCGCGACTTCGTCGAGAGCGATGCCGCATTGAAGACGGCGCTAGGCCTGGGCGATCGGCAGCTCGCGATCTCGACGCTGCGCGGCCAGTTTCTAGATAATCGACAATGGCTCACCGACCCCAGCGCGCCCGCCATCGTGGTCGGCACGGTGGATATGATCGGCTCGAGACTATTGTTCGAGGGCTATGGGGTGTCGCGGGGGATGCGCCCCTATCATGCCGGCCTGCTCGGGGCTGATTCGCTCGTGGTACTCGACGAGTCCCACCTCGTACCGCCGTTCGAGCATCTGGTCCGCGCAGTCGCGCACGCTAGCGACCGCGGCCTCGGCGCGCTCGATAGTGCGTGCAAGGATCTCGTGCCGCCACTGCGGTTTCTGCCGCTGTCCGCAACGGGGCGAGCCACGACGAACACGCTCGCGCTCAGCGAAGCCGATCACCGGAATGAAGTCGTCCATCAGCGCCTCACTGCCAAGAAACGGCTCACCGTAGGCTCCGAGGTCGCAGCGGCGTCGCTGCCCGAGCGGCTGGCAGAAGCGGCCTGGGCGCTCACTGACAATGGCGCGCGGCCGGTCCGCTGTATCGTGTTCTGCCACCTTCGAGGCGACGCGCTGGCCGTGGTGGCGCAGCTCGCGAAGCGCGCTGGCACGAAGATGCGAGTCGACGACGACGTCGAGTTGATCGTGGGCGGTCGGCGGGTGTGGGAGCGGACCCAGGTCGAGGCGCGGCTCCGGAGCCGCGGCTTTTTGGGCAGCAAGCGAGCCGCGCTAGAACGGCCGACGTTCGTCGTCGCGACGTCCGCGGGCGAGGTCGGCATCGATCTCGATGCCGAGCACATGGTCTCGGATCTGGTGGCCTGGGAGCGCATGGTCCAGCGACTCGGACGCGTCAACCGGCGCGGCGAAGGCGATGCGCAGGTCGTGGTGATCCCAGCCGCGCAGGACGACGACGAGCTGACGAGCCGCCACGCCGCGGTGAGCGAGCTGCTGAGCGAGCTGCCGACGACGATGGGCGATGCCCGGAACGCGTGCCCGAGCGCGCTGGTCGAGCTGAAGCGCCGCACGCACGACGACGAGCACCTCCGCGATCTCATTGCGCGCGGGTCTACGCCGGAGCCGCTGTACCCGCCGCTGACGCGACCGCTGATCGAGGCGTGGTCGATGACTTCGCTGGAGGAGCACACGGGCCGGCCTGGCGTCGAGCCGTGGCTCCGCGGCTGGATCTGTTCAATCCTGGTCAGGTGTTTGCGTGTCTGGGCCTCGCGGAGGCCGCCGATGTGCTGCTCGGCGGCGCCGAGGCCACCTTCGACTGGAGCGCGCCGACCGACGTGCGGTTCCGCATCCGCGCGCGCGGCGACCGCTCGCCGATCGCCTGCGTGCTCGACTTCCTCGCGCACGCCGAGGTGGTTGGTGAGGCCCCGGCCGTGCCGGCCGCGGCTGTGCCGACCGACGGCTCGGTTCACACGGCGTGGAAAGCCACGTGGGGGACGCTGCGGGCGCGGCCCCGTGACCACGGCTATCCGTTTCCCGAGCCGGCGAGCCCGGCGACCGTGGTGTGCGTGTTCCAGCGCGGCACGCAGACGATCACAGTCGACCACTGGGGAGACACGGAGCGCGACAATGCGAAGTTCTGGGCGGGCGCAGGCGGCTATCCCGGCGTCGCGCTGGCCCGCGATGCGCTCGACCTCGTGCGTGACCGCGCCGTGGCCGCGGCCGACGATCCGTTCTCGCTCAGCGCGCCACAGAGCAGCAGTTTTCGACTCGATTGGCGCCGCGATTACATCCCGATCGATGCGGGATTCTCGCTCAATGCGCACGCTGGCCGCATCGAGGCGGTCGGGTTCCCGCTCGTCGAGCTACTGGGGGTGATCGGCCTGGGTAACGCCCGGCCGGCGCGCTCCGATCGCCGCAACAAGCTTTCGTACCTGTACGGCGTTGCGGGGCGCGACAAGCCGTCCGAGCGCTGGCTCCCGCTGCCAATCCTGCGCGCGGCGCTGGGCGCGCCCCCCCTGCCGTTCCCGATCCGCCGCTTCCGCATGCTTCTGGGCTGGCCCGGCAAGAAGGATCAAGCCCGCGCGATCACCACCGTGACCGAGGAGATGACCCATGGCGTTGAGTGAGAAGACGATCGAGAGCTGGACCGATCCCAAGGGCCCCGTGGCGTTGGTCCTCAAGGAACACCTGGTGCCGATCGAAGGCGACGGCGGCGTGTTCTTCCCGCCGACCTACGCGCGCGAGGACCGATCGACGAACCCGGAGCCGTACAACATCGACAAACTCGCGGACGGCACCAAGGTCGTGACAATCGACAGCGTGGGATCGCAGGCCAACCGGATGGAGCCGCTGTTCGGCGGCGGACCAGCCGGCCACCCCGAGCTCACGCAACTGGTCCCGCAGATCGCGATCGAGATCGGCGAAGGCAAGCGGATCTCGATGCTCGAGGCGGGCCACCGGCTCGGCGACGCGATCGTGCGCGCATCCTCGCTCAAGGACGAGGCGCGGCAGGCGTTCGAGCGATTCCTCTCCGCCGGCGACGCCACCGCGATCGCCAAGATCTCGCCCACGTCGCTGGTGTTCGGCGTCTGGGACTCGCGCGACACCCAGGCGAAGCTGCCGCGGATCGTCCAATCGGTGATCCGGGCGTGGGACATCGACGTGCTGCATCGCTCCGCGCAGTACACTCCGCCGATCAACTACGCGGCGCTCGAGGTGTTCTCCGACGACGAGAAGCAGAAGTCGGAGAACAACCCGAAGAGCCCGCTCGCGCAGCGCGGCTTCGTGGCGGTGCCGTCGACCGACGCCCACGGCGGGGTGGTGGCGCGCGGCCCGATCGTGCGGGACGTGACGATCAACCTCGTGGCGCTCCGCCGGCTGCACGCCGCCAAGGACAGCGACACCCTCCGCCGCTACGTGCTCGGGCTGTGCCTGGTGGCGGCGACCGAGCCGCTCGATGGCTTCCTGCGCCAAGGCTGCCTGCTCGTGCCCAAGCCCGAGCAGCCTGCCGAATGGCACGAGGTCGCCCGGACCGGCGCGCGTACGGCCGTGGCGCTGACCAGCACCGTCGCGCGCTCGTTCGCTGCCACGTGGGCGGCCAAGTTCGGCGTAGGCCCCGACAAGACCGCGGCGTTCGACCGCGTGATGGCGAAGGCAGACCTGCCTGACAAGGACGGCAAGGACGCCGGCAAGAAAGCGAGCAAGGAAAAGAAGGCCAAGCCGTGACGACGGCGCAGCACCTGGTCATGACGATCCGGTTGCTCGACACTCGCTATCACGGAACACCGGAGTGGCCGCCCGCGCCGGCGCGCGTGTTTCAGGCGCTGGTGGCGGGCGCCGCGCGCGGTGACTCGCTGCCCGCCGACGCCGCGCGTGCGCTCGCCTGGCTCGAGGCGCTGCCGCCCCCGGTCATCGCGGCGCCGTGGGCGCGGGTGGGCAACCGGATCGAGATGTACGTGCCCAACAACGATGCCGACACGGTCGGTGGCGATCCGGACCGGATCTCGGAGATCCGCGTCAAGAAGCTCGTGGTGCCGCGGCTGCTCGAGCACGATCCGGTGGTGATGTACGCGTGGCCCGTCGCACCCGACACTGCGCTCGATCCGGCGATCCTGGACGTGGCGGCCGAGCTCTACCAGCTCGGCCGCGGCGTCGACATGGCGTGGGCGGTGGCCGAGTGGCTCGACGACGACGCGCTCGGCGCGCGCTTGCTCGAGCATCGCGGCACCGTGCATCGGCCCGCCAGCAGCGGCAGCGATCCGCTGCCGTGTCCGGCCCCCGGATCGCTCGACAGCCTGGTGCGCCGACATCGCGCGAGCCTCGAGAGGATTCGCGTCGAAGGCGTGGGCAACGCCGCGCGCACGCTGTTCTCGCAGCCGCCGAAACCGCGGTTCGTTCCGGTGGGCTACGCGAGCGCGAGCCAGCGATGGGTGTACGAGCTCCGCGACGCCGGCGACGACGCCAAGCGCTGGCCGTGGCCGCTGGCGCGCGTGGTGGCGTTGATCGAGGGGCTGCGCGACGCCGCGGCGGCACGCTTGCGCGACGCGCTCCCCGACGAGCATGGCGCGATCGAGCGTGCGATCGTGGGCCGCAAGGCGGATGGCCGCGACGCCGGCCCGGTCGAGCAACGCGTGCGCATCGTGCCGCTGCCCTCGATCGGTCACGCGGAGGTCGATCCCGCCGTACGGCGCGTCCTCGTCGAGGTACCGAGCGACTGTCCGCTGCGTGCCACTGACGTGGCCTGGGCGTTCTCGGGCCTGGCGTGGACGGACTCGGCCACCGGCGAGCTCGGCCCGTTCGTGCTCGCGGTGACGGAGTCGGACACGATGCTCGATCACTACCGTGCCCGGCACGGCACCAGGCGCTGGCGTTCGGTCGTCGCGGCTGCGCTGCCCACGGGTGCCCAGCGCCGACGGATCGAGCCGTCGCGGATGCGCGACCAAGCCAAGCCTGCGCGCGAGCGCGTGGCCGAGGAGGCGCGCGCTGCGCATGCGGTCGAGACCGCGCTGCGTCACGCGGGGATCGGTGCGTGCGCGCTCGAGGTGACGGTGCAGCGCGAGCCGTTCTCGCGACGCGGCGCACGCGCCGAGGCGTTTGCGAGTGGCACACGGTTCGCCAAGGAGCGCCTGTGGCACGTGGCCGTGGAGCTGAGTGCGCCGATCCAGGGCCCCCTCGTGATCGGCGACGGACGATTCCTCGGCCTGGGCGTGATGGCGCCGGTGATCGAGACCGACGGGATCTTCGCGTTCTCGATCGGTGATGCCGCGGCGGTCGCCGATCGGGAGGCGCTGGTGCGTGCGCTGCGCCGCGCGGTGATGGCGCGAGTGCAGGTCACGCTAGGGGCACGACAGCTCGGTAGCTTCTTCAGCGGGCACGAAGCCAGCGGCGAGCCGGCGCGCGCGGCGGGCGCCAACCACATCGCGATCCAGTGGGATCCAACGCGAGCTCGTCTGCTCGTCATCGCGCCGCACGTGCTCGATCGCCGGGAGCCGCGTGACGACGAGCGCAGCGAGCTACGGGTGCTCGACCGCGCGCTCGAGGGCTTCACGGACCTGCGCGCGGGTCGCGCCGGCCGCTTCCAGCTGTCGCGCTGTTCGACGAGCGAGGCGCGTCCGTACTACGCGCGCTCCCGGCGCTGGCGCTCCGTGCTCCCGTACACGGTGAACCGCCACCGCCACGGGGCGCCGGCCGCGGTGACGCTTACCGAGGATGTCCGCGCCGAGTGCATCCGTCGCCGGCTGCCGACTCCCGAGGTGACGGTGATCGCGAGCCGAGGCGTGGCGGGTCGGGGCCTCGAAGGAAATCTTGTGCTCGAGTTCTCCGTCGCGATCGACGGGCCCTTGGCGCTCGGTCGAACCCGATACCTCGGCGGTGGGTTGTTTCTTCCGGATGTTCAGGGAACGGGGTGATCGATAGGCAGTCGCTCGGAGCCTCGAGTGCGGCGACGCGCGATCAGGACGCGAGCGTCGTCGGGGCCCAGCCGGTGGGCTCGGACTTCATCGCCAGGAGCGGCGCCTTCGGCACCTGATCGTCGCTGATCTCGGTCAGCATGTCGATCGGATACTCGTCGATCGGCTGACCGTGGGCCACGGCCAGACGGAGAAGACGCTCGGCGGTGCCGCCCATCGGCTTGAGATTCTCGGTGCTCTCCCAGCGAGACACCGTCTCCGGCGCCACGCCCATGTGCTTCGCGAAATCGACGCCGGACCAGCCGAGCCATTTCCGCAAGAACCGGATCTCCTCCGGCGCCAGGCGACCCCGGTGGCGGATCAGCGCCATCGCAATGGCCCGGTGCAGTCCCTCGATGCGAGGGATGGAGGCCATGCTCTCACCGCAATTCTGGCAGCGTCGAACCTCGACGCCGACCAGCACGACATTCGATAGACCTGACTCGCTGTAGCGGTGGTTCTCGATCTTCCGGACCATTTCGTGGCGGCACTGTGGACACTTCATAACTTTGCGCTCCTCCCTGGTTGGCACCTCTGGTGCCGTGGAGCTAACGGCACCCGGGTGCCGAATCTCGTCACTTGAACACGAACGCGGTCACGACGATCAGCTCGACCTCCCTCGGTGTCGAACTCGACACCACCGCCATCCGCTGCGTGGATGCCCGATGGCGCCAGGCACCGTTTTCCCACTCGGCTTCCGAATCGGCGCCGCCACGGATCACGTTCGTTGCGTCCACGGTGGTCTTCCCATCCTTGGCCAGCTCCCTTCGACAGTGAGACGTGAAGCTGACCGTCCCCTCGACGAGGATCACGCGAGCTACCTTGCGCGCCTCGGCAGCGGCGAGCGGCCTCATGTTGCGCAGGATCATTCATCTTGATCTTTTATCAAGTGATGATAAAAAGACATGCCGCTAGTGATGAGCTCGAAGCGCTCGTGACCGCCGAACGCACCGCGTCGAGTCATTCGCAAATCCGGGCTGTCGTGGGACGACCTGCGGTGACTCGCTCCGCGAGTGACGCAACGCGTGATCGGCGCGGTCTGATTCCTGAATCCCTCCCTGCCGCCCCGCGGTGTCGCTTATCGCGGCAGGACTCAGTAGACTTCGTCCGGCATGAGCGACCCGCTCGTCTCGATGGAGGGAATCGAAAAGTCGTTCCCTGGCGTCCGGGCGCTCGATCAGTGTCGCTTCGAGTTTCGCGCCGGCGAGGTCCATGCGCTCGTCGGCGAGAACGGCGCCGGCAAGTCCACGCTCATGAAGGTGCTGGCCGGCGTGTGCCGGAGCGACGCCGGCACGATTCGACTCGACGGCCGCGAGGTCACCATCGCGAGCCCGCGGGCGGCGCAGGACCTGGGGATCAGCATCATCCACCAGGAGCTGAACCTGATGCCGCACCTGACCGTGGCCCAGAACATCTTCATCGGCCGCGAGCCGCGCCGGCGCCTGCGGTTCCTGCTCGACGAGGCGGCGATCAACGAACAGGCGCGGGGGCTGCTCGACCGGCTCCGGCTGCGGATCGATCCGCGCACGCGGGTCTCCGAGCTGACGGTCGCCAAGCAGCAGATGGTCGAGATCGCCAAGGCGTTGTCGTTGAGCTCGCGGGTCCTGATCATGGACGAGCCGACCGCGGCGCTGACCGACGCCGAGATCGCCGAGCTGTTTCGCATCACCCGTGAGCTGCGCGACAAGGGCGTCGGCATCGTCCACATCTCCCATCGACTCGAGGAGTTGCCGGCGATCTCGGATCGCATCACGGTGATGCGCGACGGCCGTACGGTCCAGACCCTGGCCACGCCGGACGCCACGATCGACGAGATCATCCGCCTGATGGTGGGCCGGACCATCTACGAGGGCGCGCCCGAGATCCCCGACCTGCCCCAGCACGAGGTGGCGCTGGAGGTGCGCAACGTGAGCCGCGGGCGCGCGCTTCGCGACATCAGCTTCACGCTACGACGCGGCGAGATCCTCGGCTTCGCCGGCCTGATCGGGGCGGGCCGCACCGAGGTCGCCCGCGCGGTGTTCGGCGCGGACCGGATCGACGCGGGTGAGATCCTGGTCCACGGTCGCGCGGTCCGGATCCGCAGCCCGCGTGACGCAGTCCGCCATGGCATCGCCTATCTATCGGAGGACCGGAAGCGGTTCGGTCTGGTGCTCGGCCTCGACATCGAGAGCAATGTCGTGCTCGCGACGCTGCAGCGCTTCCTCGGCTGGTTCGGCATCGTGAAGGCGGCCAAGACGCGCGCCACGGCGCGGCGCTACGTCGACGCGCTGCGGATCCGGACGCCGTCGGTTGCGCAGAAGGCCAAGAACCTGTCCGGCGGCAACCAGCAGAAGGTCGTCATCGGGAAGTGGCTCGCCGCCGAAGCGGACATCCTGTTGTTCGACGAACCGACCCGCGGCATCGATGTCGGCGCCAAGAGCGAGATCTATCGCCTGCTCAATGATCTGGCCGTCCAGGGCAAGTCCATCATCATGATCTCGTCGGAGCTCCCGGAGGTGCTGCGCATGAGCCACCGCATCATCGTCATGTGCGAGGGGCGCATCACCGGGGAGCTGCCCGGTGGTGCGAGCCAGGAGGCGATCATGACGCTCGCGACCCAGCGCCATGGATCGCGACCGGCGGCCTCGTCCGTTTCACCCGCGCAATGAATCGCACCAGGATCAAGCAGTATGGGCCAGCCCACCGTTCAGGATGATAGCCACCTCCCGCAGGCCGGCCGGTGGCGCTCGCTCGTGCGCTCCAGCGCGGTCCAGACGCTGCTCGCGTTCGGCGCCCTCATCGTCATGGGGGTGGTGTTTTCGATCGCGTCGCCGAACTTCCTCCAGTTCGACAACATCATTGGCATCCTGCTCGCCACCGCGGTGAACGGCGTGCTGGCGCTCGGGGTCACGTTCGTCATCGTCTCGGGCGGCATCGATCTGTCGATCGGCACCGTCATGACGCTGTCGGCCGTGATGACCGGGGTGTTCGTCACCAACTGGCACCTGCCGATTCCGCTCGGCATCGCCGGGGGGCTCGCCACCGGGGCAGTCGCCGGCCTCGTGAACGGCACGCTGATCGCCAAGCTCAAGCTGCCGCCGTTCATCGCCACGCTCGGCATGCTCAATATCGCCAAGGGCCTGGCCCTGGTCGTCGCCGACCTGCGGCCGATCTACTTCACCGACACGCCCGCGTTCAACGAGCTGGCGATGGGATCCGTGCTCGGCGAGATCGTGCCCGGCCTCGAGGTCCCCAACCTGGTCCTGTTCCTGTTCGGCGCCGCGGTCGTGGCCGGCTTCGCGCTGAAAAAGACGATCCTGGGCCGCTACACGTTCGCGCTCGGTTCCAACGAGGAGGCGACCCGGCTGTCCGGCGCCAACGTCGATGCCTGGAAGATCGCGATCTACGCGATCTCCGGCCTGTTCGCCGGCCTCGCCGGCGTGCTGCTCTCGGCCCGCCTCGATTCGGCGCAGCCGTCGCTCGGCCTGGGCTACGAGCTCGACGCGATCGCGGCGGCCGTCATCGGGGGCACCTCGCTCAGCGGTGGCGAGGGCACGATCCTCGGCACCGTGATCGGTGCCTTCGTGATCAGCATTCTCACCAACGGACTGCGCATTCTCTCGGTGCCCCAGGAATGGCAGATCATGGTGACCGGCACGATCGTCATCGTGGCCGTCTATCTCGATATCGTTCGTCGCCGCAGACAGGAGCACGCATGATCACCCAAAAGGCTCAACCATGAAGATGAAGAGTATCCTCACTGTCGTCGCTATGTCGGCCCTGTGGTTCGGAGCCCGCTCCGCCCGGGCCGATACCTACATCCCGGTCATCTCGAAGGGGTTCCAGCACCAGTTCTGGCAGGCCGTGAAGATGGGCGCCGAGAAGGCCGCCAAGGAGCTGCAGGTCCGGATCACCTTCGAGGGTCCGGAGAACGAGACGCAGGTCGACAAGCAGCTCGAGATGCTGCAAGCGGCGCTCGCCAAGAAGCCCCAGGCGATCTGTTTCGCGGCGCTCGATTCGAAGGCGGCCAACCCGCTGCTCAAGAAGGCGCAGGCCGCCAAGATCCCCGTGGTCGGCTTCGACTCGGGCGTCGACAGCGACATCCCGGTCGCCACGGCGGCTACGGACAACGCGGCGGCGGCCGGGTTCGCGGCCGACAAGATGGCACAGCTGATCGGCGACGACGGCGAGGTCGCCGCGGTGATCCACGATCAGACCAGCCGCACCGGCATCGATCGCCGCGACGGCTTCCTGAACCGGATGAAGGCCAAGCACCCCAAGATCAAGGTCGTGGACGTGCAGTACGGCGGTGGCGATCACCTGAAGTCCACCGACCTCGCCAAGGCGATCATCCAGGCCCACCCGAACATCAAGGGGATCTTCGGCGCCAACGAGGGCTCCGCCGTGGGCGTGGTGAACGCGGTCAAGGAGCTCCACAAGCAGGGCAAGATCGTGATCATCGGCTACGACGCCGGCAAGCAGCAGAAGGACGCCGTGCGCAGCGGCCTCATGGCCGGTGCGGTGTCCCAGGATCCGGTGGGCATCGGCTACAAGTGCGTCGAGGCGGCGGTCAAGGCGATCAAGGGCGAGAAGGTCCCCAAGGCGATCGACACCGGCTACAAGTGGTACGACAAGACCAACATCGACGCTGCCGAGATGAAGCCGCTGCTCTACGACTAGCGACCCGACATCGGTCGATCGACGAGGCGGGGTATGTGACAATCCAGCCGTGCGCGACTGCTACCCAGTGATCGACGTGTCGTTCGTGGCACGCGACCTGATCGAGACCATGGGCACCAAGCGAAAGTTTTGGTTTACCCGAAACGGCATGCAGTGGCTGTTCAAGTACAGCCGGCCCCACACCGGCGAGCACTGGTCCGAGAAAGTTGCCGCAGAGATCGGCGCACAGCTCGGAATCCCCGTGGCGCGCGTCGAGCTCGCGATGTGCGACGGCATGCCGGGTGCTTGTTCGAAGTCGTTTCTGCCCGACAAGGGTGTGCTCGTGCACGGGAACGAGCTCTTGCAAAAGGTCGATCAGACGTATCCGGTGACACAGCTGCGCGGCGTCTCGAAGCACACGGTTGAGGCCGTCTTCGGGCCGCTCAGCAACGTCGACGCACCCGTGGGAGCTCCACCGACGCTGAGCGCAGCAGACTGTTTTGTCGGCTACCTACTCCTCGATGCCTTGATCGGAAATAGCGACCGTCACCACGAGAACTGGGCGGTCATCCAGGACACCGCAAGCCGTCACCTCGCGCCGAGCTACGATCACGCCTCGTCACTGGGTCGCGAGCTCCGCGACGAGGTCCGTGCTGTCCGCCTGGGGGGCCTCGCTCCAGATCGCACGGTCGACCGATACGCAGGACGTGCGACCTCCGCGTTCTACGCCAGTGCCGCCGACGCGAAGCCGCTCAGCCCGATCGAAGCGTTCCGCGTCGCGGCACGTCTTCAGCCTTCCGCGGGCGCGTTCTGGCTGGCCAGGTTGGAGAACCTGGGGCACGATACCATTGAGAACATCGTGCACGCCGTCCCGACAGAGCTGATCACGGCACCCGCTCGGCGCTTCGCGCTCGCCGTTACCGCGTGGTCTCGTCCGCGTCTGCTGGCGGTGCCCGGGTGAGTCAGGGGAACGACATGAGCGAGCGTCGCCTCATCGTCACCTGGAAGAACGATGCCTCGACGGGAATCCTGCCGGTGGCGGAGCTGATCATCCGGGCCGTGGCACCGCGCTACAGCTTTCGCTACGTGGACGGCGTGCGCGAAGCGCTGCGTTGCGGCTTCCAGCCGTTCCTCGCGTTCCCGAAGCTCGAGGCCCGGTACGAGAGTGAGGCTCTCTTCCCGTTTTTTGCCAACCGCGTCCTGCCAACGACGCGCCCCGACTACCTCGAATCGCTAACTGCGGTCGGCCTTGTTCTACAAGACGTCAGCGTTGCGGAGGTCTTGGGCCGGACCAGTGGGCGTCGGGCGACCGACCGGATCGAAACCATCCTGGTGCCCATCCCCAACGCTCGGGGACGATACACGACGCATTTTCTGTTGCGCGGCGTGAGCCATGCGCCAGGTGCAGAACAGATCATCGCAACGCTCGCCCCTGATGAGTTGCTGGTCCTCGTCAAGGATACGAGCAACGAGTACAATCCGCGCGCACGGCGACTACAGGCGCGCGGCCACCAGGTCGGCTACGTACCCGACTACCTGGTGAACGATCTCGATGCGCTCGAGAGCGCCGGCGTCGTGCCGACGGTGTTCGGCGAGCGAGTCAACCTGCCGCCCCAACCGGCCCATTATCGGCTGCTGTGCCGGATCGATTGCGAATGGCCCGCGGGGTTCGTTCCATTTCAAGATCCCAGGCTCGAACATTACGTCCACCGCGAAGCAGCTTGATCGCGCCAGGCGGTGCGGCCCGGACCCGCCAAAGAAAGCCACAACGATTGCTGATCGGAATCTCTCCCCTGATCGGACCTGACCTGCTCGCGACGCTGTGCCGGATGGGCCACGGCGACGAGCTGGTGCTGGCCGATGCGCACTTCCCCGCCGAATCGATCGGCCGGCGCGTGCTGCGCGCCGACGGCCTGCGCATCGCCGATCTGCTCGATGGGATCTTGCCGCTGTTCGCGCTCGATGCGTACGTGGCGGCGCCGATCGTGATGATGGCGGCCGTCGAGGGTGACCGGGTCGATCCCGCGGTTCACGAGCGCTACCGGGAGGTCATCGAGCGCCACCACCCGGGTACGCCGCCGACCTTGTCGATTCCTCGGTTCGAGTTCTATGATCGCGCCCGGCAGGCGTTCGCGGTGGTCGCGACCGGAGACACCGCCACCTACGCGAACCTCATCCTCAAGAAGGGCGTGACGCCGCTACGCTGAGCTCGGCGGTCACTCGGGGATCGGCGTCCCTGGCACGGCCGCGGCCAGATAGCAGGCCTCGACGAGCGCCATCGTCTTCACGGCGTCATCGACCGGGCTGATCAGCCGCGGATCTTCGCCTGCGACAAACCGCTGCAGGTTCGACATCGGGCCCTCGAACGCCTCGGTGAACCACGACCCGCGGAGCGGCACTGGTTCGAACCGCTCGGCGCCGCGCATCCAGATCTCGAGGGTGTCCGGCAGGCCCTTGGGGTAATCGAGGTTGACGCCCATGCGCGCCACCGCGGCGCCGCGGGTGCCCTCGACGCGCAGCTCGCTCATCGCGTGGGTGGGGAGCGGCGCATGCGCATGAAACGCGCCCACCGTGACGCGGCAGGTCGGCCCGTAGTCGAGGATCGTCGCGTTCGCGACATCGGCGTATTCAGGGAGCTGGCTCCGCGTGGTGCGGGTGAACACGCCGCGCGGCTCGCCGAGCAGGTGGCGCAGCGTGTCGAGGTAGTGCACCGAGTGATAGAGGATCTCCAGCCGCGGAATCCCGCGCATGAAGCTCCACAGCTCCCAGGGCGTGTAGGTGACCGTGCGGACCTCGACGTCGACGAGGTCGCCGAGCTGCCCGCGATCGACCAGCGCCTTGATCGCGATCAGGTTCGGGCTGAACCGGAGCTGAAAGTTGAGCGCCACGGTCAGATCGCGGGCGCGACACACCGCGCGAATGCGCTTGGCGTCGGCGAGCGACTCGCCGAGCGGCTTCTGGACGAGCACCGCGCTGTGCGCCGGGAGCGACGCGAGCACGTCCGCCACGGCGGCTCCCGGGACGGCCACGTCGAACACGGCGCCGGGCCAACCCGCGGCCTCGCCGATCGTGGCGAACGCGCGTGCGCCAGGCCACAGCGCGGCCATGGCATGCGCGCGCGCTGGATGGACATCGTAGAAGCCGGCGACCTCGAAGCCGAGCCTGCGATACGCGGGCAGGTGCGCGTGTTCGACGATCCCGCCGGCACCGATCACGACGATCGGGCGAGGAGCGCTCGGTCTGGGCCATGCCTGCGGCAGGTCGCCGGAATCCGCCATGGCGCGAGCGTAGCAAACCGATTCGGCCGCGACTATCATCGCGCTCACCGATGAAGATCCGCGCGGTCGACACACAGCTCTGCCGGGTTCCCCTCAAGCAGCGGACGATCACCGACTCGCAATCGCGCGTCGAGGCGGTCGAGTTCCTGCAAGTCGTCCTCGAGACCGACGACGGGATCACCGGCTACGGCATGAACTGGAGCTACACGCCGGGGCTGCGCGCGGCGCAGGTCGCCGTCGTGGACAACTACACGCCCCTCCTGGTCGGGCGCGATCCCGAGCGCCGAAAAGAGATCGTGCGCGACTGCTACTACTCCAACCACTTCATCGGCCGGGTCGGGGCGACCGCGGTCGGGCTCGCAGCGGTGGAGTTCGCGCTCTGGGACATCGCGTGCAAGGTCGCCAAGCTGCCACTGTGGCGGCTGCTTGGACCGTGCCGCTCGCAGGTCAAGGCGTACAGCACCGACGGTGGCTGGCTGGCGTGGAGCGTGGACGACCTGGTGCGCGACGCGACCCAGCTGGTCGAGCGCGGGTTCGATGCGGTCAAGCTGAAGCTCGGCCTTCCGGATCCACGCGAGGACCTCGCGCGCGTCGCGGCGGTCCGCAAGGCGATCGGCCCCAAGATCCGCCTGATGACCGACGTCAACTGCGTGTGGTCGCTGGCCACCGCGATCCAGTGGGGCAAGCGGCTCGAGGAGCACGACGTGTTCTGGCTCGAGGAGCCGATGCACCCGTTCGACGTCAAGGCGCACGCCCAGCTCGCGCGCTCGATCAACGTCCCGATCGCGGTCGGCGAGACGATCTACACCAAGTACGCGTTTCGCGACTTCATCGAGGCGGGCGCGGTGCACGTGGTGCAAGCGGACGCGACCAAGCTGCTGGGGATCGACGAGTGGCTCGAGGTCGCCGCCCTGGCCAGCGCGGCCAACTTGCCGGTCATCCCCCACACCAACGTCCAGCACAAGCTCCACGTCCAGCTCGCCGCGGCGACGCCGGCGGTCATGATGGTCGAGAACTGCTACGAATCGATCGCCGACATCTGGGAGGAGCCGATCTACGTCAAGGACGGGCTCTATCAGCTGCCGCAGGAGCCAGGCGTCGGACTGCAGATCCGCCGCGACGTGGTCGACGCCACGCGCATCGGTTAGCCGCCGCTCTCCAAGACCGCCGTCACGCGGGCAGGCGGTAGAACGCGATCGCGTTGCCGGCCAGGACACTGGCGCGCTCGGGGTCCGACAATGCTGCACAGTAGTCGTCGATGACGCGCTTCACGCGCAGATAACTCGCCGCCACGAGGCAGACCGGAAAGTCGGAGCCGAACATGATCCGCTCGGCGCCAAACGCCTCGAACGCGACGTCGAGATAGCCGCGGAGCTGCTCGGGGGTCCAGCGCGCCCAGTCGGCCTCCGTGACAAGTCCGGAGACCTTCAAGAACACGTGCGGTCGCCGGGCCAGCTCGCGGAACTCGCGCGCCCAGGGCTCCATACCACCCGCCGCGATCGGCGGCTTGGCGAGATGGTCCAGGACCAGTCGGAGCTCCGGGTTGCGATCGGCGAACGCGCACGCGGCCGGGAGCTGGCGCGGGACGACGAGGAGGTCGTAGGTCATGCCGAAGCGGTCGAGCAACGCCACACCGCGCTGAAAATCGGAGCGCAGCAGGAAGTCGTCGTCGGGCTCCGACTGTACGATATGCCGCACCCCGACCAGCTTGCCCGCGTATCGCTCGAGCACCGCGGCGACGTCCGGCGCGCGGAGGTCGACCCAGCCCACCACGCCCAGGATGGCGCTACTGGCCGCCTGCTGGGCAAGGAGAAAGTCGTTCTCGGCCAGCGTCGACCGCGCTTGCACCGCGACGGCTCCGCGCACCCCGGCGGCGGCGAGCTCCTGCGCGGCGTCGGTGGCGAGGAAATCGCGGCGCAGCACCGCCATCTCGTCGGAGATCCAGTCGAGCTCGGACGCTCGATAGCGCCACAGGTGCAGGTGCGAATCGACCGCGAGCGTGCTCGGCGCGGTCACAGCGTGAAGCCACCGTCCACGATGTAGGCACAGCCGGTGGTAAACGCGCTTTCATCGCCGGCCAGGTGAACGACGACCGCCGCGACTTCCTCGGCGGTTCCGAGCCGGCCGAGCGGCTGGCGAGCGATGAATGCCTCGCGCGCGTTGCCGCCGAGCGCCTGGATGCGGCCCTCGAGCGAAGGGGTCTCGATCGTGCCGGGGCAGACGCAGTTGCACCGAATGCCCTTGCCGACAAAGTCGAGCGCGACCGCTCGCGTCAGCGCGACGACCGCGCCCTTGGTCGCCGCATAGGCGTAGCGGTTCGGCGCGGCCTTCGACGCCGCCACGCTGGAGGCGATGTTGACGATCGAGCCGCGCCCGCGGGCCACCATGCCGGGCAGGAACGCCCGCAGCGTCCGGTGCATCGACGTCACGTTGAGATCGAACGAGAAGTTCCAATCCTCCTCCGAGCAATCCAGCACGGTGCCGTGGTGCACGAAGCCGGCGGCGTTGAGCAGGATATCGACCGCGCCAGCGCGGGCGGCCATGGCCTGGACCGCGGCGGTATCCCGCACGTCGAGCCGCGCGGTCTCCGCGATGCCGCTCGCCGCCAGCGACGCGAGCCCGCGCTCGTCGAGGTCGGTCGCGAACACGCGAGCGCCTTCCGCGGCGAACGCGAGGGCGCTTGCGCGCCCGATACCAGCTGCTGCGGCCGTTACAAATGCGCGCTTGCCGTCGAGCCGTCCTGCCATCGAATCCTCCGGAGTATGAGTCCCTTAGTCGATGCAACCTAGCGCAGCGCACGGCCGCCGCCAATGCGACGGCGGCGCCGTGTTCGCGGGTCAGGTGGATCAGGCGTTGTCGGGGCTCCCGGGCCGACGCGCTGAGCGCCCCGAGCGCGTCGTGAAAGGCGCGTCGTGAAAAGGCGCGTCGTGAAAAGGCGCGTCGTGAAAAGGCGCGTCGTGAAAGGCGCGTCGTGAAAGGCGCGTCGTGAAAGGATAGTATCGCTGCGCCCCGCGGCCCTGCGCGTTGCTGCACATCGCCTCGGCCTGGCGTAACGCAGTGCGGCCGACGGCCAGAAGCGGCGGGGCCGCGCAACGCACCCATCGAACAGGAGCCACCATGAACGGAACGAGTACGTGGTACCCGCGGTCGCTTGCCGTCGTCACCGCTGCGATGGTCGGGCCGCTCATCGTGGCCGCACCGCCCGCCTCGGCGGATGATCAGGCGGGGCACCGAGCACGGCAGGTCATCGATCTGACGAAGGACTGGCGATTCGCGCTCGCAAACCAGGCCGGCATTGCGGTTCCCCCCGAGTTTGCCGGGGCGCACTTGCCGGGCTTCGACGACGCCAGGTGGCGGACGCTCGACGTGCCCCACGACTGGAGCATCGAGCTCATGCCGGTGGCGGGGCCCGGCACCAGCGGCGACACCGGGTTCTTTCCGGGTGGTCTGGGGTTCTACCGCAAGCAGTTCGCGCTGTCGCCCCGGTTCACCGGCACCAAGATCTCGATCGAGTTCGACGGCGTCTACATGAACTCCGAGGTCTACGTCAACGGTCAGCTCGTCGGGACCCATCCCTACGGCTACACGGGATTCGCCTACGACATCTCCACGCTGGTCCACACCGACGGAACCGCCAACCTGGTGGCCGTGAAGGTCCAGAACCAGCTCCCCAGTAGCCGGTGGTATTCCGGCAGCGGGATCTATCGCAATGTCCGGCTGATCGCCACCGACGCCGTCCATGTCGCGCGCCATGGCAGCTCGGTCACCACGCCGGACGTGGCAACCACGATCGGCGCCGGCTACGCGGACGTCCACGTGGCCACGGATCTGGTCAACGAGCGGCCCGGGGACGCGCACGTCGCGGTGAGCTACGCGATCCTCGACGCACGCGGCCGCGCCGTCGCGCGGTCCCGGTCGTCGGTCGTGGTGAGCCCGGGCGCCGCGCGGGACACCGCCGTCATCCGGGTCGCGAATCCGGCGCTGTGGTCGATCGACGCGCCGACCACCTACACGCTCGAGACCCGGCTGTCGATCGGGCGGGACGAGATCGATACGATCCAGACCCGGTTCGGGATCCGGTGGGTCACGATCGATCCCGCGCTCGGACTGTCGATCAACGGTGCAGCGACGAAGATCCACGGGGTCGACCTGCACCACGATCTCGGCGCGCTGGGGGCTGCCGTCAACCGCGACGCGGTATGGCGCGAGATGTCGATCATGAAAGCGATGGGCGTCAACGCGCTGCGGACATCGCACAACCCACCGTCGCTGGAGCTCATCGACGTCTGCGAGCGGCTCGGCATCGTGGTCATGGTCGAGGCGTTCGACACCTGGCGGAACCACAAGACCCCGTTCGACTACGCCACCTGGTTCGCGGTCGAGGCACCAGGTGCCGGAGGCCGGCTGTGGTCCGATCTCGACATCATGGAGATGGTCCACACGTTCAAGAGCTCGCCGGCGGTGATCATGTGGTCGATCGGCAACGAGATCCGCGGCCAGACCATCGAGGATGCCCAGCGCCTCGTGGCCGACGTCAAGTCGATCGACACCAGCCGCCCGGTGGTGTGGGGCAGCGACAGCTACCGCAGCCCGCCGAGCCCGACGTCCGTCAACGGCAGGATCGCGGTCTTGCTCGACGGGGTCGGACTCAACTACAACACCGCGAAGTCGGTGGACGCGCTCCACGCGCTGTATCCCCACACGTTCATCTTCGAGTCGGAGTCGTCGTCCTCGACCTCGGCGCGCGGCATCTACCAGTGGCCGCAGCAGCTCAATACCGGTGAGGACTACACGCCAGGGCAGCGGTTCCTGTCGTCGTACGACAACAACATGGCGTCGTGGACGATGCCCGGCGAGTACGGCTTGAAGAAGGATCGAGATCGGCAGTTCTTCGCCGGCCAGTTCCTGTGGTCGGGGTTCGATTACATCGGCGAGCCCACGCCGTACCAGCAATTCCCGGTCAAGTCGTCGTTCTTCGGCGCCGTGGACACCGCCGGGTTCCCCAAGGATCTGTTCTATGCGTTTGCCAGTCAGTGGACCGCCACGCCCATGGTCCACCTGGTGCCGATGAACTGGACCGATCACCGGCCCGGCGACAACGTCGTCGTGTGGGCCTATGCCAATGTCGACACCGTCGAGTTGTTCCTCAATGGCAGGTCGCTCGGCGTCAAACGCTACGACCACAAGACCACGACCTTTGGCACAGACTACCTGGAGACCACCGAGCCGACCGGGGACGACAAGACGTTCCCCGGGAGCAGCTACACCAGCCCCAATGGCAGTACCGGCAAGCTCCACCTCACCTGGAGCGTCCCGTTCGCGCCAGGTGAGCTGACGGCGGTGGCGACCCGCGGCGGCGTCGAGGTTGCCAGGGACCTTGTCCGCACGGCAGGCGCCCCGCACACCCTGCGGCTGACGCCGAACCGCTACACGATCCCGGCCGACGGCCGGGCGCTGTCGTACGTGACCGTCGAGGTGGTCGACCCCCATGGCGTCGTCGTCCCATCGGCGCATGACGTCATTCACTTCGACGTCCGTGGCGGGGCGCTCGCCGGTGTCGACAGCGGCCGCCAGGACAGCGCCGAGCGCTACCAGGCCAAGGACCGCGCGGCGTTCAACGGCAAGGCGCTGGCGATCCTCCGATCCGACGGGCGAGCGGGTCCGATCACGATCACCGTGACGGCAAGAGGCTTGGTCCCGGCGACTACCATGGTGTTCGAGACCCGCGCCACCGACGAGCCTGGCGATGGGCGATCCGCGGACGCGGTCGGCGCGATCGAGCCGACGGTTCGCACGCCGGTCGGCGTCGCCCCGGCGTTGCCGCCCGACGTCACGCTCGTCCTGGGCGATGGCACGACATCACAGCGCGCCGTGCGGTGGTCGCGGGTCACGCGGGATCAGCTCCGGTCCGACCGCCGCTACGAGGTCGTCGGCGAGCTCGCAGATCGGTCGCGCGGAGCCGCAGGCCGCGTCACTGCGCACGTCGCGCCATTCACGGTCGGCCAGGTCGAGCGCTTCGCGACCACGGTGCCGGTGGGCGTGGCGCCGTTCTTGCCGAACGAGGCCATGGTCACGGACAGCGACGGCGTGACCACCAACCGCGTGGTCGCATGGGAGCCCGTCCCGAGCGACGCGCTCGCCGCACCCGGTGCGCTCTCGCTCCGAGGCGTCCTCACGGGCACGCGCCTCACCACGTCCATGGAGATCACGGTCTCCGACGCGTACACCACCGGCCAGAACCTGGCCCCGGACGGCGTGGCATCGGCCAGCTTCAGCGGCGCGCCCGATACCGTGCCCGCGGCGCTGAACAACGGGACCACCGTCGACGCGAATGGCTGGTCCAATCGCTACCTCAAGGAGGCCACGGCCCTCCTGCCGGCATTCGGCCTCGCGCAACCCACGGACTGGGTCTCGCTCACCTGGGCCACGCCGCAGGTGCTCGACACCCTGGTCGCCTACTTCCACCTGGCCGCCGGCCGGACGTTTCCTGCGACCGTCTCGGTCGAGTACTGGAACGGCAGCGCCTTCGTGCCCGCCGCGCACCAGGTGGTGACGTCCGCCACCGCGTCGGACCAGCCGACCCGGATCGCGTTCACCAAGATCTCCACCACGCAGATCCGCCTCGTGATGACCAGCGCCGCCCCCGGGACCTCGAATGGCTTTGTCCAGATCTCGGAGCTCCAGGCGCTCGGTGATCGTCCAACGGCGACGGCGGCGGCCACGCCGACCGGGCTGTCAGGACATCGCACCCCGCACGCGGTGAGCAAGAGTCAGCCATGACTGGATATCTGCCAGTGGCGCCGGGCCGAGGCCCTCCCGCGCGTCGGCCGCGACGCTGCACGGTGTTCCGTATATATTCGAACATACACCCATGTTTCCCAGCTCCAGATTGATCACCACGAGTGCGCCTTGACCGTCACGAGCGCGCCAGGATCAACCGCCGACCGTGGCGGCGCCCAGAACGCACGCGGGATGGCTCGACGAATCGACGGCGTCGTCGCTCCAAGACTCGCGACTTCCGAGGTGTCGAACAACGCGGCAACGGCATTCTTCGACACCGCTTCAGCCGTCACCATGAACGGGGCGCGTCCGTGGCCCGCGCGCTCGCTCGCCATCGTCATCGCCGTGGCGGGGCTGATCGCGGTCGCCGCGCCCGCCGCCGCCGATGACCGGCCTGCGCATCGCGGGCGGCAGGTCATCGATCTGAACAAGGACTGGCGGTTTGCGCTCGCGAACCAGGTCAGCGTCGCGGTCCCCTCCGAGTTCGCGCGGGCTCACTTGCCGGGCTTCGCGGACGCCCGCTGGCGGACGCTCGACGTGCCGCACGACTGGAGCATCGAGCTGACGCCGGTTGCCGGGCCCGGGACCAGCGGTGACACCGGGTTTTTCCCCGGCGGCCTGGGGTTCTATCGCAAGCCGTTTGCCCTGCCCCCGCGGCTAGCCGGCAAGAAGATCTCGATCGAATTCGACGGCGTCTACATGAACGCCGAGGTCTACGTCAACGGTCAGCTCGTCGGGGCGCACCCCTATGGCTACACGGGCTTCGCGTTCGACATCACGGCGCTGGTCCACACCGACGGAACCGCCAACCTGGTCGCGGTGAAGGTCCAGAATCAGCAGCCCAGCAGTCGATGGTATTCCGGCAGCGGGATCTATCGCAATGTCCGGCTGATCGCCACCGACGCCGTCCACGTCGCGCGCCATGGCAGCTTCGTCACCACGCCGGACGTGGCGTCCACGATCGGCGCCGGCTACGCGGACGTTCACGTCGCCACCGATCTCGTCAATGAGCGGCCCGGGGACGCGCGCGTGGCGGTGCGCTACACGATCCGCGATGCGCGCGGCCGCACCGTCGCCCAGGCCCGGTCGTCGGTCGTGGCGAGCCCGGGCGCAACGCGCGACACCGCGGTCATCCGGGTCGCGAACCCCGCGCTGTGGTCGCTCGACGCCCCGACCACCTACACGCTCGAGACCCGGCTGTCGATCGGCCGCGACGAGATCCGGGACGAGATCCGGGACGAGATCGATACCATCCAGACCCGGTTCGGCATCCGGTGGGTCGTGATCGATCCCGATCGCGGTCTATCCATCAACGGTGCGCCGATGAAGATCCACGGCGTCGATCTACACCACGATCTCGGCGCGCTGGGAGCCGCCGTGAACCGCGACGCGATCTGGCGCGAGATGTCGATCATGAAGACGATGGGTGTCAACGCGCTGCGGACGTCGCACAACCCACCATCGCTGGAGCTGATCGACGTCTGCGAACGGCTCGGCATCGTCGTGATGGTCGAGGCGTTCGACACCTGGCGCGACCACAAGGTCGATTTCGACTACGCCACGTGGTTCGCCGCCGAGGCGCCGGGCGCCGGAGGCCGGCTGTGGTCCGATCTCGACATCATGGAGATGGTCCACACCTTCAAGAGCTCGCCGGCAGTGATCATGTGGTCGATCGGCAACGAGATCCGCGGCCAGACCATCGAGGATGCCCAGCGCCTCGTGGCCGACGTCAAGTCGATCGACACCAGCCGCCCGGTGGTGTGGGGCAGCGACAGCTACCACACCCCGCCGACCCCGACCTCGGTCAACGGCCAGATCGCGACCTTGCTCGATGGGCTCGGGGTGAACTACAACACCGCGAAGTCGTTGGACGCGCTCCACGCGCTGTTCCCCCGCACGTTCATCTTCGAGTCGGAGTCGTCGTCCTCGACCTCGGCGCGCGGCGTCTATCAGTGGCCCCACCAGCTCAACACCGGTGAGAACTACACACCGGGGCAGCGGCTGGTGTCGGCGTACGACAACAACATGTCGCCGTGGACGATGCCCGGCGAGTATGGCTTGAAAAAGGATCGCGACCGAGAGTTCTTCACCGGACAGTTCCTGTGGTCGGGGTTCGATTACATCGGAGAGCCCACGCCGTACGACCAGTTCCCGGTCAAAGTGTCGTTCTTTGGCGCCGTGGACACCGCCGGGTTCCCCAAGGATCTGTTCTATGCGTTTGCCAGTCAGTGGACGTCCACGCCGATGGTCCACCTGGTGCCGATGAACTGGACCGATCACCGGCCCGGCGACAATGTGGTCGTGTGGGCCTATGCCAATGTCGACACCGTCGAGCTATTCCTCAATGGCACGTCGCTCGGCGTCAAACGCTACGACCACAAGACCACGACGTTTGGCAAAGCCTACCTGGAGACCACCGAGCCGACCGGGGACGACAAGCGGTTCCCCGGGGGTAGCTACACCAGCCCCAATGGCAGCACCGGCAAGCTCCACCTCACCTGGAGCGTTCCGTTCGCGCCGGGTGAGCTGGTGGCAGTGGCGACCCGCGGCGGCGTCGAAGTTGCGCGGGACGTCCTGCGCACGGCCGGCGCCCCGTACACCCTGCGGCTCACGCCGAACCGCTACGCCATCCCGGCCGACGGCCACGCGCTGTCGTACGTCACCGTCGACGTCGTCGATCGCGATGGCGCGCTGGTCCCGTCGGCGCACGACGTCATTCACTTCGACGTCCGCGGCGGAGCGCTGGCCGGCGTCGACAGCGGCCGCCAGGACAGCGCCGAGCGCTACCAGGCCACGGATCGCGCGGCGTTCAACGGCAAGGCGCTGGCGATCGTCCGATCCGACGGGCGCCCCGGGCCAATCGTCATCTCCGCGACATCCGACGGCTTGGTGCCGGCGACCACCATGGTGTTCGAGACCCGCGCCACGGCCGAGCCCGGCGGCAGAGGAGCGGCGGACACGGTCGGCGCGATCGAGCCGGTGGTTCGCACGCCGGTCGGCGTCGCCCCGGCCCTGCCGCAAACCGTCACGCTCGTCGCTGGCGATGGCACGGTGTCGCAGCGCGCTGTCCGGTGGTCGCCGATCTCGCGGGATCAGCTCCGGTCCGAGCGGCCCTACGACGTCAGCGGCGAGCCGGAACGCGGCGAACGCGGCGAACGCGGCGAACGCGGCGAACGCGGCGAGCCCGGAGCGGCGTCCCGCGCAAAGCCGGTCACCGCTCACGTCACGCCGTACGCCGTCACCCGCGTTCAGGGCTTCGCGACCACGGTGCCGGTGGGCGTAGCCCCGCTCCTGCCGGGCGAGGCCACGGTCGCCCACACCGACGGCGTCACCGCCAGCCTCGCCGTCGCGTGGGACCCTGTGCCGCCCGCCGCGCTGGCGGGCCCCGGCGCGCTCTCGCTGCGAGGCGTCCTGACCGGCACGCGGCTCACCACATCGCTGAAGATCACGGTCTCGGCCGCGTACACCGCGGGCCAGAACCTGGCCCCGGACGGCGTGCCGTCGGCCAGCTTCAGCGGCGCGCCCGACACCGTGCCCGCGGCGCTGAACAACGGGACCACGGCGGATGCAGGCTGGTCCAATCGCTATGAGAAAAAGGCCACCGGGCTGTTGCCGGCGCAAAGCCTCGCGCAACCCACGGATTGGGTGTCACTCACCTGGGCCACGCCGCAGGCGCTCGACACGCTGGTCGCCTACTTCCACCTGGCCGCTGGCAGGACGTTCCCCGCGAAGGTCGCGGTCGAATACTGGAACGGCAAGACCTTCGTACCCGCGGCGCACCCGGTCGTGACGTTCGCGACCGCGTCGGACCAGCCGACCCGGATCGCGTTCGCCAAGGTCTCCACCACGCAGGTCCGGCTCGTGATGACCAGCGCCGCCCCGGGGACCCCGAATGGCTTTGTCCAGATCTCGGAGCTCCAGGCGCTCGGCGATCGCCCGACGGCCCCGGCGTCCGTCTCGCCGACCGAGTAGCACGCGGCGCTGGAGGATGACGCGGCCAGCTCGTCCGACGACACCGCGGCGGCGGCGGCGCCCGTGCCCGGCGGTGCGTCGACTACCCTCCTGGTCACGCTGGCTATCTCGTCGTCGAGCGGTCGACCGACGAGCGCTCGAAGAAGATCTCGTCCGCTGGATCTGAAAAACTAACCTGGAACAGGATCGCCGTTCGCGACCCGCGGTATCGCATACCGATACGATCGGACATCGCCCGACGGAGTCTCATCCGGTCACCCGCCACTGACCAGCTCGTCCTCGACGTCGTGTTTCGGCGCGTGTTATCGACATCACACAGTATCCGCGTGATGCGATCGCCTGCGTGCGAGAGGACTGAGCATGACGACAACGACTGGATCTACAAGGCATATGACGCTCGTGGTGGCGCTCGTGGTGGGCAGTTGTCTCACCTGGTCGGCAAGTGCCTGGGCGATCACCAGGACCATGCAGGTGGCGGGGGGCGGCGTCCTCACGGGAGTAGAGACGCTCTCCACGGCACAGTGCGGCCCCGGCAAGAGCGGCCTCGATCGTATCACGAAGCTGACGAGCTTCTCGTACTCCCTGGACACGGTCTCGCAGCCCAACCTGGTCGCGATCTTCCACTCGGTGCCGGACTGCGACGACAATCCAACGTACACATTGCCACTCAGGAGCGGCTGCGTCATCAAGTTCGATCGCGAGCTCGCTCCGGCGATCACGTGCGGTGACGTTCCTGGCTACGTCGGCCCCAAGTATCTCGTCGTCGGTGTGAGCTATGCGGCGCCCGGTCCGGGCAGCTTCGTGCAGTACTCGACCAGCGCCTCGTTCGGCACGACCACGTCGCTGTCTAGCTCGTTTTCCTCCAACACCTCGATCAGCGTCTCGCTGAGTCATGGAGTCTCGATCGCCGGCGTGCTCAAGGGCGACGTCAAGGTCACGGGCACCGTGGCGGCGAGTCAAACCTCGACCAATTCGTCGTCGACCACGGTCAGCATCGAGAACCTGTTCACGACCCTGCTGCCCGGAACACCTGACGCCTTCAGCCCGATCAACCATGACTACGACATCATCTGGTTGTGGTTGAACCCGGTGATGCTGTTCACCGTGAGGTTATCACCGCCGAGCTTCCCGTCGGCGGTCACCTGGAATGGCTACGCCTACGATCTGGCCGATCAGCCCGGGATGGATATCTGGCCGATCGAGGTGGGCTATCTCAATGGCCACTTCGGACCGTTACCACCGGCGCATGCCACGGTGCTGTCGCGCAGCTGGGCCGCCACCCAGGTTTATCCTCCGGGTCACGGCCCCGAGCTGACGAGCGAGGACTTCGCGAACATTCTGCGCTCCGACCCGTTCACCACCGCCGGATACAGCGTGACGCCGAGTCTCTCGGCGAACCCGGTGACGACCACCGACGGCCGGTTCACGATCGCCGGCGTCACCAACGGCAGCGCGCAGAGCTTCGTGTACCGCCAGCCCGCGCCAGGCGGCTCGCCGTTGACGCAGAGCTTCACCAACACGTACACGACCATGTCGACCCTCGGCAGGTCGTCGGCCTACCAGGACCAAGTCCAGTTTGGCGTCGACGTCTCGCTGTCCGGCTCGTTCTTCGCCAAGTTCTCCTCGACGTTGAACATCTCCCAGACCTTCACGCATACCCACGAAGCCAGTAGCTCGGTCACCTCGACGGGCACGCTGATCGACACGCTATCGATCACCGGTCCGCCTTGCGGCTCCAGCACGCCACCTTGCTCGCCGGTGTACACCGGGCCTTCCGAGTTCGATGTCTACCAGGACAACATCTTCGGGAGCTTCATGTTCAATCCGGTCCGCTGAGGCAGGCCCAGCCAGACGGCCATACCGCCCGGATCGCGATCGCCGATCGAAAGCCTCGGCGAGCATGGCCGGTTCTCGACGACGCGCCGCATCGACGCGATTTCATCTGTCTTGAAGATTTCTTGCATCGCTCGAATGATCGGAGTGAACGCTTCGTACATGGGCGAGCGTGCTTCACGACGTACCGCGTGGTGATCTGTTACAAATCGCACAATTTATTGGCGATCCAGATTACATAGACGGCCATATTCCTAGGTGAAATCGACAAAACGTCAGATAAATTACAGAGACAATCTAGCGCATTACCGTATACGAAGAATCCTTCAATGAAACGCGCCTTTTTGCCGATCGCCTTGTGCACGTCTTTCACAGCCTGCAATAGCGACTCTCGATCCCCCGACGAGCACGCCGCTGCGCAGGCGGCACTATCCGGCCCGGCCGTTAGCCTGCAGGTGGTGGCCGACGATCCGCCGAGCTTGAGCGGCGGCGCGGTCCTGGTCGACGGCGTGTACGACCTGGTCGCCAACAAGGTCTACGTCGGCCCCGGCGGCGACACCAGCTCGGTGCCTCGCACGCTCGTCGCCGAGCGGCTGATCATCGATGGCGGCAAGATCAAGTTCGTCGCGACGCAGAAAGGCGAGACCACCAGTGCCCTCGCTTCGCTGACGTTCTGCGGCGCCGGCCTCGGGCTGACCTTCACCAGCGGGCCCAACACCGGCATGACGCGCGCGCTCGGCTTCCGCGCCGAAGGCGACGAGCTCGAGATCCTCGACCAGAATCAGGCGCGCACCTACGTTGTGCGTACAGGTACAGAAATGGGAGTCGAGCAGCCGGCGACGGGTGCGGCCTGCAAGCAGGCGCCCGGGGTGTGCGGCGGGCTCGCCAACATCGGGCCGTGGGTGGTCGAGCAGAGCGCGACCGCGGACGCACCGGTCGGTACGGGCGGCGCGCTGCTGCTCGATACGCCGTACGTGATGAACAGCGACGTCTACTACAACGACGCGCCGCCCAGCGGTAGCCGCGACAAGATCACGCTCGTCGTGCACGCCGATACCACGTTCGAGTTCGTCTCGGAGATCGACCACGAGGGCGCGCTCCGGCTGTCCGGCACGTACACCACGGTCGGCAACCTGCTGACGTTCAATGTCACGTGTTCGCCGTTCGGCGCCGTCCCGCTGCCGTTCAACTACAACGCGCAGCGCGGCCTGCTGCAGACGATCCAGACCGGTGGCCCGAACCACGACACCGGCACCGAGTGCATGACCTATCACGCGGTGAAGTAACGCGGACGCGGCCGGCAGCTCGCTGCCGCGCGCGTCCTACGCACGACCAGCAAGCTCGTGCGCCCGCGCGAGATCCGCGGTGCCCTCGCCGGCCACGATGTCCGCGATCGCACGCCGGAGCACTGCCGGCGCCTCGGGAGCCAGGTCGGTCCCGCTCGTGAGCTCGACGAGATCGCTGGCCAGCCGCAGCGACCACGAGCCAGCGCGCTGGCGCTCCGCCTGCGCCAAGGCGGTCCGCAGCCGCGGCACCAGCGACGCCACGCTCGCGCCCTGCCGGTGCGCCACGCGCACCGCCACGCGCACCAGCTCCGGCTCGTAGAAGTGCTCGGCGTTCTTCGCCACCATCGCCTCGGACATCGCCAGGCTCGCGACCGCCGCGTCGATCTCGCCCGCCCGCAGCTGCGCCTCGGCCAGGCCCACGTAGAAGAACGTCGTACCCGCCCGCGCGCCGGTCTTGCCCCATCCGGCGATCCCGTGCTGCATGGCGGCGATGCCCTCGGCCAGCCTGCCCTGCCCGGCCAGCGCCCAGCCGAGCTGGATCTCGGCCAGCGTGGTCCACAGCTCGAGCTGGTGCGCGCGCGCGACCTCGAGGCCGTGCGCGGCCAGCTCCTGTGCCCGCGCGTGGTCGCCGCACAGATTCTCGACGATCGCCGAGTACGAGCACGAGAACGCCACGCTCATCGGATGCGAGATCGCGTGCGCCAGCTCGCGCGCCTGCGCCGCGATCGCCCGCGCCTCCTCGGGGGCCCCGTGCGTCCACAACGACCACGCCAGGTACACGCAGTGCCCCACGCCCGGATCGTTGCCGTGCTGGATCGCCAGCGTGCCGTGCACGGCGCGGTCGTAGAGCGCGATCCCCGCGCGGGTATGCTCGATCGCTGGCACGAGCTCGCCCTGCAAGAACAACGTCGTGCCCAGCGCGCGCCGCGCGATCAGCACCAGCGTCGGATTGCCCGCCGAGCTCGCCAGCTCGACCAGGCGCTCGCTCAGGGCACGCGCGGCCGGCAGGTTGCCGCCGACCATGTTGACCTGCCACAACCCCACCAGCGGCGAGAACAGCTCGGCGCCCAGGCCATCGGCCGCCAGCACCAGCTCGTAGGCGCGCGTGTAGACCTTGGCGACCTCGGCCGCGGCGTAGCCCTTCACCGACATGAGCGGTGGTCCCAGGGCGAGCAGCAAGCGCAGCTCGCGCTCGGTGCGCGCCGCGCTGGCGGGCGTGGTCTCGAGCAGCACCAGCGCGCGTCCCAGGTGGTCGACCGCCTCGCGCAGCGCCCACTTGCGGGCCGCGGTGACCCCGGCTTCTTCCCAGCGATCGAGCGCCTCGGGCAGCCGGCCGGCCACGTCGTAATGTGACGCGAGCAGCTCGGACGGCACGTCGGCGCCCTGGCCCCGCGCCATCAGCAGGACGTCGGCCGCGCGGCTGTGATACGCGCGGCGCTTCGCGGGAATCAGCGACTGATAGGCGGCGTCTTGCAGCAGCGCGTGGCGGAAGAACAGCTGGCTGCCCTGGCGCTGTGGCCTGCCCGCGATCACACCGGCGTCCTCGAGCTCGCCGAGCGCGCGCTCGACGTCGACCCCCGCCTCGTCGATCAGGCCCTCGACGAAGTAGTCGCGGAACTCGCGCTCGAGCACGGCGCCGACCTGGGCGACCAGGCGCGCCTCGGCCGATAGCCGATCGAAGCTGGCGACCAGGGTGTCGCGCAGGGTCGCCGGGATCTGCCGCCGCGCCGCGGCCCGCGCCGGCCCCGGCGCGGCGAGCATGAAGCGCAACAGCTCCTCGAGATAGAACGGCACGCCGCCGGTGCGCTCGACCACCTCGTCGATCAGCCCCTCGGGCGGCGCCGCGCCCAGCTGGGCCGCGAGGGCGTGCGCCAGGGCGCGCGCGTCCGCGTCGGCCAGCGCCGCGAGCCGGTGCTCGTGGTAGCCGGGCGCGCCGTTCCACCGCGGGCCGAGCTCGGGCCGCGCGGTCGCGACGATCAACAAGCGGTGGCCTGCGAGCCGCGGCAGGATGCTGTCGAACCAGTCGAGCGTCGACGGATCGCTCCAGTGGACGTCCTCGATGACCAGCAGCACCGGGCGGATCGCCGCCATCTCGAACAAGAGGGTCGACAGCCGGTCGATCGTGCGCGCGCGCAGCTTCTCGGGGGGGCCCGCGACCGCTGGCCCGGCGATCGACAACAGCGTCGCGAACAGCGCGACCTCATCGCGCAGCACCGGACCGAAGCTGGCGAGCGCATCGGCGAGCGCCTGGCGCTGCGCGGCGACGTCGGCCGCCTCGCTCAGCCCGAGCGACCGGCGCAACAGCGAGACCAGCGGATGAAACGGCGTGCGCCGGCGCTGCGGCCAGCATTGCGCGGTCATCACGGTACCGCCATCAGCGACGGCCTGCTCCTTGAGCACGTGCACGAGCCGCGACTTGCCCATGCCGGCCTCCGCGACGAAGCCGAGCACCGTGCCGGTGCCGTCGATCGCGCGGCGCCACAGCGCGGCCTGCAGCGCGAGCTCGGGGTCGCGCCCGCACAGCGGCGTCAGCTCGCGGCTGGCCGAGACGTCGAACCGGGTCGCCACGTCGAGCGGCGCCCCGAGCCGGAACGCCTGCGGCGCACCCGATCGCAGCACCGGATCGATCGCGAACCAGCCGCGCACCAGATCACAGGTCCGCGCGCTGAGCAGCACCTCACCGCGCTCGGCGAGCGTGGCCAGCGTGGTCGCCGCCTGTGCCGGCGGGCCCTGGATCACCGGTACCCCGCGGCCGTGCGCATCGCGCGGCTCCTCGACGATCGCGAGCCCGGTCGCCACGCCGGCGCGCACGGCTACCGCCGCGTTGCCGTCGCGCGCCAGATCCGCGGTCAGCGCGCGGATCGCCGCGGCGGCCTGCAGCGCGAGCAGCGGCGCACCGCCCGAGACCGTCGGGTAGCCGAAGCAGACCAGCAGCTGGACGCCGACCTGCGAGACCACGAGCCCGTCGTGCTCGCGGGCGATCCGCGCGCACTCGGCCTGCCAGTGCTGCAGCCACTCGCCGCCACCGTCGTCGAGGTCGTCGAGCGTGTCGGTCAGGAAGTCGACGCCTGGCGCCGCCGCGCGCAGCTCGACCGTACACGCGAGCAGCGTGACCTGGCGCTGCTCGGGCGGCAGCGCCAGCAGCGACGCCGCCGCCGGCCCCGCGGTCGCCTCGCGCAGCGCGGCTTGCAGCTCGCTCGCGTTCTGGAACCGCCGCTCGGGCAGCTTCTCGAGCGCACGGGCGAGCACCCGCGCGATCGGTGCGGGCAGCCGCGGATCCTCGGCGGGCCGGCGGGCAAACGGATCGGCGGTCAGCGCGGCCTCGCGCAGCTCGGGGATCGAGTGTCCGTGAAACGGACGCTCCCCGCTCAGCATCTCGAACACCAGCACCGCGAAGCTCCACAGATCGGTCCGGACGTCCTGCTTCTGGCTGTGCCATTGCTCGGGCGCCATGTACGGCGGCGTGCCGGCGATCCGCGATTCGTCCTCTTCGAGCCCGGCGAGCCCGAAGTCGAGGATCGCGACGCGCCCCCCGCGGACGCGCAGCACGTTCGACGGCTTGAGATCGCGGTGCACGATGCCCGCGGCGTGGGCATGCTTGAGCCCCTCGAGCAGCTGGTCGGCGATCTGCATCGCCTCGCCGAACGGCAGCGGACCGCGATCGAGCGCGTCCTGCAGCTGCTCGCCGGCCACCAGCTCCATCACCAGGTAGGGCTGGCCCTCGGCGATGCCGAGATCGTAGACGTGCACGATGTTGGCGTGGTTGAGCCGGGCGATCGCCCGGGCCTCACCGCGCAGCAGCTCGATCCGCGCCGCCGCGGTCACCCGGTGGGACGGCCGCAGGAACTTGATCGCCACGTGGCGCGACAGCTCGCGGTCGAACGCGCGAAACACCACGCCCATGCTGCCGCCGCCGAGCACCTGACCGAGCTCGAACCGGCCGTTGCCGACCACCGACGCGGGTCCGACCGCGACCGGCGCTTCGTCGTCGGGAACCGGGTTGCCGGGCTGGGTGACATCGTGGGTCGCGTCGGTGGCTCCCTCGCGGCCGCCTTCGCTGACACCCTCGCCGACACCCTCGTTGGTACCCTCGGGGCCGGGCTCACGAGCACGCCGCATATGACGCGTCGCGGCGAGCTTGGTGTCGAGCCACCCGAGCTTGGCCTCCGCATCATTGCTGGGCCGATCCATCGGCTGGTCTGCGTCCGTCGGTTTCCCCATCACCCACCGCCCAGCTTAGCGCGCCGCACGGTACCCACCAGGGACTCCTCGAGGTGACAGCACCAGCTGCCAGAGCTGATTGCGCCACCGCGAGCGGAAATTGCCGGCAAACGCGAGCAGGTAAAACCGCCAGCGACGGGTGAACCGCGCACCCATGCGCGCCAGCTCGGCGGCCGCGTCGCGCTCGCAATTGGCGTTCCAGGCCATCAACGTCCGGTCGTAGTCGGCGCCGAAGTTGTGCCAGTCCTCGACGATGAGCTGACCATGCAGCGCCGCGGCGAGCTCGCCCATGGACGGCAACATCCCGCCCGGGAAAATGTAGCGCGCGACCCACGGATCGGTCGGGTTGGACGCGGCCCGTCCGATCGTGTGCAGCAGCATGAGCCCGTCCTCGGCCAAGAGCGTGCGCATGGTGCGCATGAACGTGGGGTAGAACCGCCGCCCCACGTGCTCGAACATCCCGACTGACACGATCTTGTCGAATCGCCCGCCGCCCCCGACGCCCGGATCGCGGTAGTCGACGAGCCGGATCTCCACCGGCAAGCCGGCGCAGAACCCGCGCGCGTACTCGGCCTGCTCGCGCGACAGCGTGATGCCGACGACCCGGCAGCCGATCCGCTCGGCCGCGTAGCGCGCGAACCCACCCCAGCCACAGCCGACGTCGAGCACGCGATCGCTGGCGCGAAGGCCGAGCTTGCGGCAGATCAGATCGTGCTTGGCGTCCTGCGCGGCGTCGAGGTCGGCGGCGCCGCCGGCAAAGTACCCGCAGGAGTACGTCATCGTGCGGCCGAGCATCCGGGCGAAGAAGCTCGCGGGCAGATCGTAGTGCGCGGCGATGTCGCGCCGGGCGCCGATCAGGCTCTGGGTCTTGAGCAGGCTGACCTGCAGCCCCGCGAGCAAGAGCTGCCAGCGCGGAAACAGCTGGGTCGCGTCGGCGGCGAGCACCCGGTAGACCAGCTCGTCGAGCCGGTCGCAGTCCCAGGCACCGTCCATGTAGCTCTCGCCGACGCCGAGCGAGCCGTCGCGCAGCACGCGCGCGTAGAACCCGGGGTCGTGTACCGTGATGTCGTGCGGGGCACGGCCATTCACGGTCACGCCGACCCGGGCGAGCATGTCGCGCACGAGCCGCTCGGGCTTGCCGGTCCGCACCGCCGCACGGAGCATCAGCCCTGCTCCTGCGCGTCGAGCGCGGTGACCGCGGCCGCGCGATCGCGCATCCGGTCGCGGACGTCGCTGACCAGCCCCACCGACGCCATGGCGCGCAGCACCAGCCACACGACGTCGAGCTCCCAGATCTGGTAGCCCTGGCGCGCCGACGCGGCCCGATGGTGGTGGTTATTGTGCCACTCGCCGAGCGACAGCGCCGCGATCACCCAGTGGTTGCGGCTGGCGTCGTCGGTCGCGAAGTTGCGATAGCCGCCCATCGAGTGCGACACCGACTGGATCGCGTGGACGACGTGCCAGAGCAGCACCGTCGCGACGCAGAACCCCCACAGGAAGCCACCGAGGCCAAACCCGAGCCACAGCCCGGCGCCCAGGGCGACGGCCACGACGGCGCACACCGGCGTCGAGTCGAGCCACACCAGCTCGGGGAACCGCGCGAGGTCGCGCACGCCGGCGAGCTTGGTCCGGCGGTGGCGCTCGGCGAAGAACCAGCCCCAGTGGGCGTAGCCAAACCCCTGGTAGCGCGGCGCGTGGATGTCTTCGGGGGTGTCGGTGTGGCGGTGGTGATCGCGGTGGGTCTCGGCCCACCACAGCGGGCCGCGCTGCAGTGCGGTGACGCCGAGCAGGCCGAGCAGGAACTGGACCGCGCGCCCGGCGCGAAACGCGCGATGCGCGAAGTAGCGGTGATAGCCCGCACCGACGCCGAAGATCCGCACCAGGTAGCTGACCGCGAAGATCGCGAGCACGCGGGCGTCGAGCTCGACGAACGGTGCGGCGAGCGCGCCGGCATGCACCGCGAAGTACAGCGCGCGCGACATCCCGATCGGCGAGGTCACGCGGGTCAGCGCGGTCACGCGTGCTCCTGAGCAGGCTCCGGGGCGAGCGCCTGGTGCGCCGGATCGGCGCGGCGCAGCTCGTCGGCCAGCCCCACCGAGGCCAACGACCACACCAGCCACTTGCCGGGATCCCACTGCCACCACCGCGCGCCCAGCCGGTAGTCGCGCGGGAACCGGTGGTGATAGCTGTGCCAGCCCTCGCCGAACGCGACGACGGCGACGAACACGCTGTCGGTGGCCGACGCCGCCGGCTGCCACGTCCGCCGCTTGCCCATGTGGGCCAGCGAGTTGACGAATCCGGTGGTGTGGATCAGCAGCAGCGTGCGCACCGGTCCGGCGAGCAGCGCGCCGCCGACCCCGGCGATCAGATACGGCACGACCACGCCGACCGCGAGGCCGAGCGGGAAGAACCAGCGGTGCTGCCAGCGCACGAGCGCATGATCGAGCAGGTGGCGCGGCGGCGGCCGGCGCGGCGCCCGGCGGCGGAAGAACCAGCCCCACTGCGCGTACCAGAACCCGTGGCGCGGCGAGTGCGGATCGAGCTCGTCGTCGACGTGGGCGTGGTGCTGCAGGTGATCGGCCGCCCAGGCCATCGCCGAGCCCTGAAATGCGGCGGCGCCGAACGCCAAAAGCACCAGCTCGATCACCGGGTGGCAGCGGAAGCTGCGATGGGTGACCAGGCGGTGGTAGCCGACGGTGATCCCGAGGCCGGTCGCGAAGTACCAGACCCCGGCGACGATCAGCTGCGCCGCTGTCACGCCGGCGACGTACGCGTAGACCGGACACGCCAGGCTGGCCACGACGACGAGGCTGTAGAACACGGCCGGTCCGATACTGAGAGGACGTCGCTCGACAGCGCCTGTCACGCGGACCTCAGCGCGCCTTGAGCCGGCTCAGCGCGGCGGTGCGGGCGGCCACCAGCGCGGGCGACGACACCACCGCGATCGTCGTCTCGTCGAGTACGAGCGCATCGGTCTCGAGGTGCCGCATGGTCGGCCACAGCAGCATCTTCTTGGAGTGAACGTAGGCCGCCAGGCAGTCGGGCGGGATCACCCGCGCGCGATCGATCGCGGTGTCGAGCAGCACCTCGGGCGCGACCAGCTGGTCATAGAATCCGAGCCGGAGCCCGTCGGCCTGGCTGTACACCGCGCCGGTCAGGATGCTCTCGGTCGCCGCCGCCGTGCCGACCTTCAGGCGCACGATCTCGGTGTACACGCTCGGCATCGGGATCCCGACCGGCACCTCGTTGAGCCCGCAGCGGAACTCGCCCGCCGCCGCGAACCGGACATCCGCGCACAGCGCCAGGATCAGCCCGCCGGCCAGGGCGTGCCCGTTGACCGCGGCGACCAGCGGGCGCGGGAAGTAGAACGCGCGCTGGATCGCGCTGCGAAAGTTGGCGAACCACGCCCGGATCTCGTCGAGACTGCCGCGCTGGAACACCGGAAACGTGGCGTCGAAGTCGAGCCCGGCCGAGAACGTCTTGCCGTCACCGGTCAGCACCACCGGCCGGTCCGGATGCTCGGCATCGAGCCGATCAAAGGCATGCTGCAGGTCGTCAAAGAACGCCGGATTCATCTTGTTGACGGCATTCGAGCGCATGCGCACGACAGCAACGTCGCGTTCCACGGTGATGTCCCAGGCCATCGTCTCCCTCTTTTGCAGTGCGGCTGGATGCTACCGTGGAACGGTGCCTGTCGTCCGTCGCTGACCGACTATTGTGCGGGTCCGGTGCGCGGATCCGGCGTGGCCCAGCGGCGATCCGCCCCGATCCGACGGTCCGGCCACTGCCCTGCCCGTGACGCCGGACGTCGAGATCGCGAGACCGGCGCCACTCGAGTAGATTCGTGGACATGAAGCAGCGTAGCCGTGACCCTGGGCCGTTCAGCGATCGAGCGTGATGACGACCTGTGTCGCGCCCGGGGTCGCGGTCACCGTCCGCGTCGCTGCGTCGAAGCTACCGCCGGAGACGCTCACCACGGTCGCTGCGGCGAATACCGGTAGCTGAACGAGGACCGGCCCGCCGGGCAGCGTACCTGTCAGGTTGACGGTGATCACGCGGCCGGCACCGGGCTGGGTGACCACCAGCGACACACCATAGGTCGTCCGCGCGCCGGTATCGATGTTGAACGACGAAGTGATGTTGTTGAGTGCGATCGTCTGGCCTGCCGCGACCCACGCGTTCGGGATGCCGCGGCCGACGTAGAGCGGGCGGGTGTAGGTGAACGGGCCCGCCCCGCTGGAGGTCAGTCCCTCGGCGGCGATCGCGCGGACGAGCGCCAGCTGCTGGTGCGCGATCGGCCAGGCATAGGGGACCGCGCCGAACTGCGGGGCGGCGTGGCTGCCCGACCAGATGTTGTTCGCGCTCGGGCCGCTGCCGTTGGCCTCCCACCAGGCGTTCGGCCCGCCGGTGGTATTCTGGATCTGCCACGCGTAGCTCGTGATCGCCAGATCACGGAACTGCGTGCCATACAGCCCGCCTTCGGAATAGGCCGTGTTGTACGCGGTGGAGAACCCGGGGAACGCGCCCAGCGATGGGAACGGCACGCTGCTGGCCAGTCGGTTGAAGCCAAACGTGTACATCCGGTCGAGCTGCCCCGGATCGCCGATGATGCCGCCGAGCGGCGTGCCGCCCATGAGCATCGTGTCCCACTGGTTCTGGCCCGACCAGCCGGCCTGCGCCCAGTTGGCGTCGTTGAACGTGTTGCACCGGTTCGCGCTGTTCGGCCGCTGGACCTCGCAGGGCAGGAAGTTGAAGCCGTTCGCGGACTGGTTGGCTCCGAGCACCGTGTTGAGCGAGTTGTGCAGGCTGACGTAGGCGCCTTGCGCCCAGGTCGCCTCCGCGGTTTCGCCGATCCGCGTGGCGATGTACTTGTAGGCCGCGAGGCCGATCAGCGCCGAGTAGTTGGACAGGATCCACTTGCCGGTGGAGTCGTTGTCGAAGTTGGTCTTGAGCGTGCCGTCGGTGTCCAGCTGCGCCGGGAAGTTGGTACGCCACATCGTGCGCAGGCTAGGACCGAACTGGGTCTGCGAATCGTTGAAGAACTGGCTGACGAACGCCGTGTCGTTGGTCTTCGCCAGATAGATCGCCCACGTCCACGCCGTCTTCCACACGCCATCCCAGTACCAGTTCGCCCCGTTCGACGGAAAGCTCGGCTGCTCGGAGGTCCGCCCGACCAGCAGCAGATTTCTCGCGTCGCTGAAGTCGCCGGTGGTGAACCGGGCGGCCAGCTCGCCGGGCACGTCATGGTTGAGCAGCCACGCGTAGTTGTTCGCGGCCGAGAATGGCGCCTTGCCCACCTGCATGGTCAGGTGGTACGCGGTGCCGGCGCGATAGGCGTTGAGCAGCGCGGTGCCCGGGCTGGCGAGCCCCGTGTTGGGCAACTGGATATTGGGCAGCGACGGCTGGGCCGTGGCGTTGATCCGGCCGTTCCAGAACGCCGCCATCTGGTCGTGCGCGGCGTCATAGCCGGGCGCCGACGCCGTCAGGGTCGCCGTGGACGGATAGCCGACGGACGCGCCGAACCGATCGATCGCCGCGACGAAATCGTGGGTCCGGGTCTGGCCGGCTGGCACGGTGTCATCGACCGGGGTCAGCCGGACCAGGTTCAGCCCCGACCCGCCGGGCGGGACGGTGACCGCCGCGGTCCCGTTGTTGATCACCGAGATCCGGGTATATGCCAGGACGAATGGATTGCCACCGATCACCGTACGATTGGCAAAATTCGTGATCGAGATTGCGACGTTGTTGCGGGTAAACGAGGTCCGCAGTGCCGGCAGATAGCCGGATTCCATGGTCCACTGGATCGACTGCGCCGGAGGTGACTGTCCGGACGCCAGACCGAAGGTGAACGCGCTGAACGAGTACATCGCCCCGCACAGCGTCGTGCTGCCCTGGGCGAACGTCGTGGGCACGCCACGGGCGAAGTAGGAGCCCGACAGATAGGCAAAGGCGGGGTACCAGTTGCCTTGCCAGCCGATCGCCGACTGGTCGAACCAGCCGAACGCGAACGGGTCCCGCGGCGTCGGAAAGTTCGTGCCGAAGCTCTTCGGCAGGCTGGTGTTGTTGCAGGCATTGACCGGCAGCTGCGGCAGGGTCTCGAACGGACCGAGCCCGCTATCGCTGGTGAAGCTCGGGACCCGCCACACCCGGTCAAGCGCGGCCGAGCACGGGACCTGGACCAGCTGCGCGCCGTTGGTGGTCGAGGCGGCGCTGGCCGCGATGCACTTGCTGCTGTGCACGGCCTGGAGGTTGAAGGTCTTGTCGGTTCCCGACACCGCCACTGCGACCAGGCGAAACTGCTGGCTGGTACTGCCGGTGCACGCGGTCTGTACCACCGCAGCGTTGTCGGCGGTGGAGCCGCCTGACACGTCCACACACTTGCCGGCGGTGAAGGTGCTGATCGTGTAGGTGTTCGCGGCTGCCCCCACCGGCGTGAACGTGAATGACTGATTGGTACCGCCGTGACAGTTCCACTGGATGAGGTTGACGTTATCTCCGGTCTGGGCGCCAAAGACGTCCATGCACCGGCTGCTATGCTGCGCGACCACCGTCGAGCCGAACGCGACCGCCGCGGCGATGTCGACCGGCTCCTCCGACGCGGCGACCCGCGGGTCTTCGTACGAGCAGTCGACGACTGTCATCGAGATCACTGCGCAGCCCAGAACCATCGAGCGAGCGTGCCTGGCCTTCATCGAATCCTCCCGCGCAAGAGCGAGTCTTCGGTCCGGAGCATCGCTGGCGCGGCGAGGATCGCCGGCAGCCGATGTCAGGATCGGTCTGGCAGGCATTAGTCGAACTCCGCCGGATCCGCAAGGCTGGCGAATCGAACGTTCCTTGCGATAGGCCACCACGATCAACGACGCGGCGCGGTGCAAATGACGCGGGCTGAGGATCCCACCCGGGTTCGGTTTTCCACGCATAACAGAAGCCGGCGGCGGCCTCGAATCGAGGAGGCCTCCGCGAGCGGCGTTCGCCCGTGAGGCCCACCCGTCACACGGCCGCGGCCGCGCCCCGCCCCGCCGCACGCCCGGAGAAGATGCAGCCGCCGAGGAACGTCCCCTCCAGCGCGCGATAGCCATGCACGCCGCCACCGCCGAAGCCCGCCGCCTCGCCGGCAGCGAACAGCCCGGGCATGATCGCGCCGTTGGCGCCGAACACGCGACCGGACAGGTCTGACTCGAAGCCGCCGAGCGTCTTGCGGGTCAAGATGTTGAGCTTGACGCCGATCAGCGGCCCCGACGCGGGGTCGAGGATCGGGCGCAGCGGCGCCGCGCGGATCAGTCGATCGCCGATGAAGTTGCGGGCCTGGCGAATCGCGGCGATCTGCAGATCCTTGCCGTACTTGTTCGTGAGCTGGCGGTCGCGCGCGATGACCTCGCGCTCGACGGTCGGGTAATCCAGCAGCGGGGTCTCGGTCTTGGTGTTCATGCCGTCGACGAGATCGCGCAGGTTCGTCGCGACCACGAAGTCCTCGCCGCGCTCCTTGAACGCCTCGACCGTGGCCATCGCCTTCTTGCCGAACGCGCGGCGCGCCACGAGGCGCAGGCTCTTGCCCGTCAGATCCGGATTCTGCTCCGACCCCGACAGCGCGAATTCCTTCTTGATGATCGCCTGATTCAACACGAACCACGAGTGCTCGTGGCCGGTCTTGAGGATATGCGCCAGCGTGCCGAGCGTATCGAACCCTGGATACAGCGGTGGCGGCAGCCGTACGCCGGTCGCGTCGAGCCACAGCGAGCTCGGCCCCGGGAGGATGCGGATGCCGTGGCCGTTCCAGATCGGATTCCAGTTCCGCAGGCCTTCGGTGTAGTGCCACATGCGATCGCGATTGATGAGGTGCGCACCCGCGCGCTCGGTGATCTCGATCATCCGTCCGTCGACGTGCGCCGGTACGCCGTGCACCATGAACTTCGGCGGGGTGCCAAGCCGGGCCGGCCAGTTCTTGCGCACGAGCGCGTGGTTACCGCCGATGCCGCCGGACGCGACGATCACGGCGCCGGCGCGATACGCGAACTCGCCGATCTCGGTGCGCGAGCTGCCGACCCCGCGCGCCACGCTCGCGGCCTCGAGCCGCTGCCCGCGGACCCCTTCGACGGCCCCGGCCGTGACGATCAGCTCGTCGACGCGATGGCGAAACGCGAGCGTCAGCCGGCCGGTCTTGACCGCGTCGTACGCGCGCCGGACGAACGGCGCGATGACCCCCGGGCCGGTCCCCCACGTCACGTGGAACCGCGGCACCGAGTTGCCGTGGCCCACGGCGCCGTAGCCACCCCGCTCGGCCCAGCCGACCACCGGAAACCATCGCATGCCCAGGCTGCGCAGCCAGGGTCGCATCTCGCCCGCGGCAAACCCGACGAACGCCTTGGCCCATTCGCGAGGCCAGCGATCGTCATCGCGATCGAACCCCGCGGTCCCCATCCAGTCCTCGAGCGCGAGGTCGTACGAATCGCGAATGCCGAGCCGGCGCTGCTCGGGCGAGTCGACCAGGAACAGGCCACCGAACGACCAGAACGCCTGGCCGCCGAGGCTCTGTTCGCCCTCCTGATCGAGGACGAGCACGCGTTTCCCGGCATCGACCGCCTCCGTTGCGGCGACCAGCCCCGCGAGCCCAGCGCCGATGACGATGATGTCTGCGTCGTACTGCATGTCGCCCGATCATACCGGAGCCCCGCCCCGGGGAGGTCGGACCGGCCGAGCAATGCAGGGCGTCAGCCGCGCTGTGTCAGAGATCTGGCGCGTAAGCGGCCATCCCGTGTAACTACGAATGTTGGAGCCAGGTATCGATTCATTCGATCTTGGCGTGGGTTCAAACGCGCCGCGCTTCCGTTGCAGACATGGTCCGCTTACTGTCTGCCCTCGGCCGCGCTGGAGATATTCATCACATGAATCGATATTCTCAGGACCTGGCACGTCGCCACGGGCGAGCACGGCTCGCCAGATGTGCCATCGCCACGGCGACACTCCTGCTGATCATCATGAGCCGCGGGCGCCCCGCGTGGGCCGCGGACGACTACACCCAGAGCGTCGCCCAGGTCGACGCAACCCAGGCGCGGATCTCGTTCACGCCGACGACGCCGGCGCTGTACGTCGACGTTCACTACCTGTCCCCGAGCCAGGGCCAGCAGAACGTCAGGATGACCAACAACGCCGGGACCTGGCAACTGACCGTCGGTTCGCTGACCACTGGCTTCGTGCTGGAATACTGGTTCACGTACGAAAAGAGCGGACCACAGTTCGATACGCCGCACTTCACGTACACCCACGGCAGCACCAGCGCGCCGGTCGCAACGCCGACCTTCAGCCCGAGCGGCGGCACCTACCAGACCGCGCAATCGGTGACGATCGCGACCGCGACCGCCGGGGCGAGCATCCGGTACACGGTGGACGGTTCCCCGCCGACGGCGACCTCGATACTGTATACGGGCCCGATCAACGTCGCCGTGTCCACCACGCTGAACGCCATCGGCCTCGCGGCCGGGCTATCGACCTCCGCCGTGGCCAGCGCGAGCTACACGATCGGCGTCGCGTCGACGACGTGCCCGGTCCAGTCCGACACGCCGGACTTCGGCCCGAACACGCGGATCTTCAGCCCCGGCATGGCGACCGCGACCATCCAGGCGCAGCTCGATGCCGACTTCAACGCCCAGAAGGACACGCTGACCGCGCAGATGGCCGCGGGACGCGTGGCCCACCTGTTCAAGCCGGGCAGCTACAGCGTGCACGACGACGTCGGCTTCTACACCTCCGTGGCCGGCCTGGGGCAGAACCCCAACGACGTGACGATCAACGGTGACGTCACGGTCGATGCCTTCAACGCCTCGGATCAGGGCGTCGCGTTGCAGAACTTCTGGCGGTCCGCGGAGAACCTGACGATCAACCCGAGCAGCGGATCCGACCGCTGGGCCGTCGCACAGGCCGCGCCGTTCCGCCGGATCGATGTGCACGGCAACCTCCAGCTGTTCCCGGCGAGCTTCGGGTTTGCCAGCGGCGGCTACATCGCCGACACGAGGGTCTCCGGCCAGACGTCCTCCGTGTCCCAGCAGCAGTGGTACACCCGGGATAGCAATTTCGGCAGCTGGGCGGGCGGGGTATGGAACATGGTGTTCTCCGGCACCATCGGTGCCCCGGCAAACAGCTTTCCGAGCCCGCCGGAGACCACGCTGGCAACCACACCGTTCTCCCGTGATGTCCCGTATCTGTATCTCGACTCTGCAGGCCGGTACCGGGTATTCCTGCCCTCGCTGCGCACCAGCGCCTCCGGTCCGAGCTGGACCAGCGGCAGCACGCCCGGCACATCGCTTCCGATGAGCCAGTTCTACGTCGTCAGGGCGAGCGACAACGCCTCGACGATCAACGCGGCGCTGGCCTCGGGTTGCAACCTGTTCTTCACCCCCGGCGTCTACCACGTCAGCCAGACGCTCGACGTGACCAAGGCCGGAACCGTGATCCTGGGCATCGGGTTCCCGACGCTGATCCCGGACAACGGCGTCAATGCCATGCAGGTCGCCGATGTCGACGGCATCCGGATCAAGGGCCTGCTGTTCGACGCCGGCACGATCAATTCAGCGACGCTGCTGACCGTCGGTCCATCCGGCTCGAGCGCGAGCCACGCGGCCAACCCCACGACGATCCAGGACGTGTTCTTCCGGATCGGCGGCGCGATCGCGGGCAAGGCGACCACGAGCCTTGCCGTCAACAGTAGCAACGTCATCATCGATCACATCTGGGCCTGGCGCGCCGACCACGGCAACGCGGGTACGTTCGGCTGGACGATCAACACCGCGGACACCGGCCTGCTCGTCAATGGCAATAACGTCCTGGCGACCGGCTTGTTCGTCGAGCATTACCAGAAATACGAGGTGATCTGGAACGGACAGAACGGCCAGACGATCTTCTTCCAGAACGAGATGCCGTATGACGTGCCGAACCAGGCCGCATGGATGAGCCCCACCGGCGTCAATGGATATGCCGCGTACAAGGTCGGCGCCACCGTCACCAGCCACGAGGCCTGGGGATTGGGCAGCTACAACTTCTTCAACGTCAACCCATCGGTGACGAGCTTCCACGCGTTCGAGGTCCCGGATACCGCGGGCGTGCGATTCCATGATCTGTTGACCGTGTCGCTCAACTTCCAGGGCGTGATCACCCACGTCATCAATAACGCCGGTGCGACGACGCCGTCAGGCACCGTTCCCGTCAACCTGGTGAGCTACCCCTGACCTGGCCGCCGGATTGACCCCGGCGGAGTTGCGACGCTCGACCACGTTGGCCGGACGTCGGCCACCAGGAGCTCAAGCTGCTCGCCGTGCTTGCGGCGGCGGCGTCACCAGTTCGGCCGGGGCGCCCTGGGCACGCAGGAGCTGCAGCCGGTCGGCGACGATCGATCCCTCACCCTCGGGCACGCGGAGGTCCGCGTTCGGTCGCGCGACGATCTGGAGCCCGATCCATCACGGCGGCCCGACCCTGGTTGGCTGCGTGTCGCGACACCCTACGGCGGCAGATCCAGGCACCAGCGCCGCGCGGCGCCCGGACCGGCGCGATAGTCGAGGTAGGCTGCGCGCCATGGTGGTGCGTTCGACCGGTCTGGTCCTGGTGGCTTGCTCGATCCTGGGCGCGCGCGCGGCGGCGGACGCCGACCCGCCCTACGAGGCGCCCGACTTCATGAAACAGCCGCCGACGCTGCCGGCCGGGGTCGACGCGAGCGCGGTGTGGCGACTCGATCTCACGGGGGCGCTGCAGCTCGCGGTGCACGGCAACCTCGGGATCGCGATCGAGCGCGACACGCTGCAGATCGCACGGCTCGGGGTCGGCATCGCGCGCGGCGCGTTCGAGCCCCTGCTCAGCGTGGCGCTGGATCACGGCCGGGCGGACAGCCCGCCGACGACGCTGCAGCAGGGCGACGCCGGCGCGATCGTGACCTCGACCAGCCAGGACTGGAACCTGTCGCTGGCGCAGCGGCTCGAGACCGGCACGCGGCTCGAGCTCGACTTCACGAACGGCCGATCGCGGTCGACGGCCGGCACCGCGGTCGAGCCGCTCAACTACCGCTCGACGCTGTCGCTGTCCGTGATCCAGCCGGTGCTGCGCGGGTTCTCGCCCGATCTCGTGGTGCCGCGGATCGACGTGCTGCGCGCCCGGATCGCCTCCGAGCGCGAACGCCAGCAACTCGCGGTCGCCGCGGCCGATGTCGTCGAGCGCACCGAGGACGCGTACTGGGACGTGATGCAGGCACTGTACCACTACGACCTCGAGCTGCACTCGCGCCAGCGCGCCGAGGACCAGCTCGCGCTGACCCATCGCCAGATCGGTGCCGGGCTGCTGCCGCCTTCGGATCTGATCTCGGCGGAGAGCACGCTGGCGCAGCGCGAGCTGCAGCTGCTCCAGTCCGAGCAGGACATCGAGGCGACGTCCGACCGGCTGCGCGGCGTGCTCAACCTGCCGCGCGACCAGTGGGCGCGGCCGATCCTGCCGACCGACGCGCCCGAGTTCGTCGCCGAGGCTCACCGCGCCGAGGACATGCTCGCGCTCGCGATCAAGCACCGGCCGGAGCTCGCCCAGCTCGGTCTCGATCTGCGCGCCCAGGAGCTCGCGGTGCGCAAGGCGGACAACGACAAGCTGCCGCAGATCGACGTCGGGATCACCGGGACCGTGGTCGGCCAGGACGCGCGCTATGCGGGCGCGCTCGGCGAGGTCGGCCGGGGCGACGCGCCGGGCTACACCGCGATCCTCAACCTGACCTGGACCCCGCTCGGTCGCGCGACCCGCGCCGCCGCCGAGGCCGAACGCGCGCGGCTGCGGATCGCCGGCGCGGCGCGCGACCAGGCGCTGCAGAACGTGTGGCTCGCGGTGCGCGACGCGGTCCGCTCCCAGCACACCGCCGCGCTCCAGGTCGCCGCGGCCGCGCGGTTTCGCGAGCTCGCGACCCGCAGCCTCGAGGCCGAGCAACGCAAGTTCCTCAACGGCACGTCGTCAAACTTCTTCGTCGCCCAGCGCCAGGAGGACCTGGCGTCGGCCCAGCTCGCCGAGCTGTCCGCGGTGCTCGGCCACAAGAAGGCGACCGCGGCGCTGCTGCGCGCCACCGGCCAGCTGCTCGACGAGCGCCACGTCGAGATCGAGCTCCGGCAGTGATCACTCGGCGTGCAGCGCCTCGATCGGATCGAGCCGCGCCGCGCGCACCGCCGGATACAACCCCGAGGCGACGCCGACCGCGATCGACACCCCGAGCGACAGCGCGATCGACGAGGTCGTGACCACGGTGGGCCAGCTGGCGTAGGCCGCCACGCCGCGCGCGATCGCGAGGCCCAGCGAGACGCCGAGCAGCCCGCCGAGCATCGCGAGCGAGAACGCGGTGACCAGGAACTGGAACCGGATGTCGGCGCGCCGGGCGCCGACCGCGCGGCGCACGCCGATCTCGCGGGTCTGCTCGAGCACCGACGCGAGCATGATGTTCATGATGCCGATGCCGCCGACCAGCAGGGAGATGCTGGCGATCAGGCCCATGACCAGGTTGAACAGCTGCTGGGTCTGCTTGCTGTGCTGGAGCAGCGCCTCGGGCACGACGATGTCGTAGTCGCGCACCCCGCCGTGCAGACGGTCGAGCAGGGTCGAGACCACCGCGCTGGTCTCGGCGGCCGGCGCGTCGGGCGCCAGGCGGACCACGATCGCACCGAGCGGCGACTTCAGCGGATCGTGGTCGAGCTTGCGCAGGGCGGTCGTGAACGGCAGGTAGACCTCGTGCTCGGTCGACGACACCGCGACGCCCTGGACCTCGGTCGTCGAGCTGACCTCGGGGGCGAGCACGCCGATCACCTCGAACCACACGTCGTTGATCTTGACGTCCTTGCCGAGCGCCGGATCGGCGCCGAACAGGTCGCGCCGGATCGCGGCGCCGATCACGCAGACCTGGGCGTGGTGGCGCTCGTCGCCGGCATCGATGAACCGGCCCTCGCGCAGCGCGAACGGCGTGACCTCTCGGTGGCGGTGACCGACGCCGTAGACCTGGCCCTGGGTCTTGGCGCCGGCGGCGATGATCTTGTAGGCCTCGACCTCGATCCGCGGCGCGGCGAACGCGACCCCGGGTACGGCATCCTCGATCGCCTCGACGTCGCGCAGCGACAGCCCGATCGACTTCTTGCGGATCTCGGCGAGCTCGGTCGGCTTGAACGTCCGGGTCGCCACCACCACGTTGCGCGTGCCGAGCCGATCGATCAGCGCGAGCGCCTGGGTCTCGGCGCCGGCTCCGATCGACAGCATCGCGATCACCGCGCCGACCCCGAACATCATGCCCAGCATCGTGAGCGTGGTGCGCAGCTTGTGCTCGGCCAGGCTGGCCAGCGCGGTGACGAACGCGTCGAACACCGCCCTCACGGCGCGGGCTCCCGCGGCGCGGCCGCACCGCTGCCGCTGCCCTGGTCACGGGCCTGCGTCGGATCGCGCAGCGCGATCACGTCGCCCGCGGCGAGCCCCTTGGTGATCGCGACCCGCCCCGAGGTCGCCGCGCCGAGCTCGACCGCGACCACCTCGAACCCGGCGGCGGTCCTGCGATACACGACGTTGTCCGGGCCGCGCTTGACCACCGCGCCGCGCGGCGCGACCAGCACGTCGAGCTGATCGAGCACCAGGGTGGCGCGAACGCGCTGGCCGGGTTTCATCGCCTCACGATCCGTGGCGTCGAGCTGGACGACGACGCCGAAGTACTGGACCGGCGAGCCCTGCTGGCGCGGCTGGGCGAGCTTGTCCACGATCTTGATCTTGCCGCTGAACGGGTGGTCCGGTCGCGCCTCGAGCACGACCTGCGCCGGCTGGCCCTCGGCCAGGCCGCTGCCATCGACCTCGAGCACGTAGACGTTGGCCTCCATCGTGTCGAGCACCGTGATCTGGGCGACCGCCTGGCCGGGCCACAGCGAATCGCCGAGCTTGGGCATCGCGCCGTTCCAGTTGCGCTCGAGCACGAAGATGCCGTCGCTCGGCGCCACGATCGCCATGCTGCTCAGCGTCGCCTGGGCGTGCGAGATCGCGAGCTCGGCCTTCTGGCGCTCGACGCCGATCACCGCGGCGTTCGACTTCGCCAGGCGCTGCTCGATCCCCCGCGCGTGCTCGGCGTGGACCTGCTTGGCCGACGCGAGCTGCTCGTCGATCTCGGATTCGATGATCTGGTTGCGCGAGAAGATCATCTGATCCTTGGCCTGGAGCTTGCGCGTCTGATCGAGCTCATCGCGGGCGAGCACCGCGTCGGTGGTACGGCCGGCCACCGCGGCGCGCGACTTGACGGTGTCCTCGTCGAGCCGGGCGGTCACGGCGGCGAGATCGATCTGACCGTCGCGCAGCTGCTTCTCCGGCTCGCTCGGGTCGAACCGGACCACGACTTCGCCCTGCTTGACCAGCGTCCCGTCGGGCGCAAGCCAGGCGAGCTTCATCGGCCCCATCTGGCCGCTGCCCCGCGGCGTCGTGAGCCGGGTCGCCTTGACCGCGCGCAGGTTGCCCTCGGCGGTCACCCGGCGCACGAAGTGCTGGGTGGCGACCATGTACGTCGCGACGTCGTCGGATCGGGCCGCCGCGCCGCGCAGCAGCCGCGCGGTGACCCCGCCGAGCAACCCCAGCACGGCGAGCACGATCACCGCGCGCTTCACAGCACCGCCCCCGGATCGCTGCGCGATACCCGATCGCCGGGCGCGAGCCCGCGCTTGACCTCGATCATCGTCGCGGTGCGGCGGCCGAGCTCGAGCCGGATCTGCTCGAACCCTCCGCCGGTGCGGCGGTACGCGACCGGCCCGTCGGCGGTCACGAACACCGCGTCGGCGGGCACCTGGACGACGCCGCGCAGGTGCTCGGTCTCGACCTGGCCGCGGAACCGCATGCCGGGCCGCAGCGGTACGGTCGTCGGGTCGATCGCGATCTTGAGCTTCACGATCTTGCTCGGATCGGTGTTCGACTTGGTCTGCAGGGTGCGGGCGAGCGACGCGATCGCGCCGCGCAGCTGGACGTCGGGCAGCGCGTCGAGCCGGAGCACGACCGGCTGGTGCTCGGCGAGCCGCGCCATGTCGACCTCATCGACCTGGCCATCGCCGAGCATGTGGCCGAGTCCGACGATCTGCAGAATGTCCTCCATCCGCCATACGCCGTCTCCGACCTTGTGCTTCTCCCCCGTCTCGTTGGCGGAGTAGACGATCGTGCCTGCGCGCGCCGCGGTCACCTGCATGCTCGCGATCGTGCGCTGGAGCTGCGCGACCCGCTGCCGCGCGTAGCTCGCCTTGTCGGTCAGCCGCTGGACGTCCTCGGCGCTCGACCGCTGGACCTGGTCGCCGTGGTGGCGCGCCGCCTCGAGCGCGAGCCGGGCGGCCTGCTCGTCGAGCTGGACCTCGCGCTGCGCCACCGAGGCGACCAGATCGGGCGGCGCATCGGTCTTGAGCGTGGCCTTGCGCAGCGCGGCCTCCGCCTCGGCGATCTTGAGCTCGTCGTCGCGGCGCGCCAGCTGCGCGTCGTCGCGCTTCTTGTCGAGCTTCTTCTGCGCGGCCTCGGCCTCGTTCCGCATGTTCTCGAGCTCGCGGACCTGATCGGAGGCGTCGAACCCGATCACCGGATCGCCGGGCTTGACCTCGGATCCCTCGGTCGCCATGTTGGCGATCTTGAAGTTCCACACGTTGGCGAGCGCCGGCGGCTTGATGTCGGTCGAGTCGACCGCCTGCAGCACGCCCTCGACCTCGACGCCGACCACCAGATCGTCGCGCTTGACGTCGGCGAGCTGCGGCGCGGCACCGCGGTGACCGCAGCCCAGCACGAGCGCCAGGCTCAACCGGATCGCGACGCCGCGGATCACGGTGCCCCTTCGACCACGACGACATCGCCGGCGACGACCCCCGCCTCGGCCGCGCAGCCCTGGGCATCGCACAACCCGAGCGTGACGTCGCGGAGCTCGCCGGTTGCCAGCCGGACCCGTGCGCTGCGGCCCGGCGCACCGGGCTCGAGGACCGCACCGCGCGGCACCACCACGGCGGCGGTCACCGTGCGCGGACGCAGCTCGACCTTGACCGACATCCCCGGCCGCATCCGGACCGGATCGGTCTTGCCGAGATCGAGGTCGACGGCGAACGTCCGCCGCAGCGAGGTCTCGCCCTTGCTGCGCGCGACCGGCGTCACGCGCACGACCGTGCACGGCGCGGCATCGCCGGGATAGGCATCGAGCGTACACGTCCCCGCCATCCCGACCGCGATCCGACCATCGTCGACGTCGCTGAGCTCGGCGCGCACCGCCATCGCCTGGGCCATGTCCGGGAGCGACACGATCGTCATACCCGGCTGCACGGTGTCGCCGACCCGGATCTTGCGGCCGAGCCACGGATGATTCTCGATCACGATCATCCCGTCGCGCGGCGCGGTCACCACCAGCTGGGCGATCGTGGCCTCGGCCGCGGCGATCGCGTTGCGCGTCTTGTCGAGCTCGATCTGCTTGACCCGCTCGCCGAGCCGAGCCTCGTCGCGCTGCGCGGCGAGCTCGCGCGCGGCCTTCTCGACCGCCGCCTCGGCGCGCTTGTGCGCCAGCTGGCGGTCCTGCGCGTCGCGACCGGCCAGCAGATCGGCGGGCACCCCGGCGCGGACGGTGGCCTTGTCGAGCGCGATCTGGTGCTGCCGCAGCTCGGTCTCCTTGGTCGCGGTCGCGATCGCGCCGAGGTCGCGCGCCTCGCGCAGGGCCATCTCGGCCTCGAGGACGGCGAGATGCTTCTCCGCGATCTGGGCGGTGAACGCCGAGTTGTCGAACTCCAGCACCTTGTCGCCGGCCTTGATCGATGCACCGTCGTCCGCCAGCCAGCGGATCACCAGCTGCCACGTGTCGGTGCGCGGCGTGGTCAAGGCCTGCGAGCTCGCGGCGCGGATCTCGCCGGTCAGGAACTGGCGATCGACGATGGCGCCGGGCCGCACGGTCTGGGTGCGCGCCGGCTCGCCGGTCGACGACCGGGCGAGATCGCCGCCGCACCCGGCTTCCCCGAGGAGCGCCCCGAGCAGCCAGACGAGCAGCCAGACGACCCGGGGGACGATCCGGCCCGCTGTCACGCCGCCCCCACCCGCGCCGCCTCGTACGCGATCTCACTGCCCTTGCCATCGGCGACCACCCGGCCGTCGAAGATCCGGATCGCCCGCGGACACCGCGCCGCGATCGCCGGCTCGTGGGTCACGATCAGGATGGTGTGGTGCTCGTCGTGCAACTCGTGGAACAGCGCCATGATGTCCTCGGTCGTCGCCGAGTCCAGGTTGCCGGTTGGCTCGTCGCACAACAGCAGCGACGGCTCGGTGACCAGGGCGCGCGCGATCGCGGTGCGCTGGCGCTGGCCGCCCGACAGCTGGAACGGCTTGTGACCCTGCCGGTGCGCCAGGCCGACCCGCGCCAGGGCCTCGGCCGCCCGCCGGTTACGCTCGCGCGACGGGATGTCGCGATACACCAGCGGCAGCGCGACGTTGCGCAGCGCGGTGGCGCGATGCAACAACTGGAAGCTCTGAAACACGAAGCCGATCTGGCGGTTGCGCACCCGAGCGCGGTCGTCATCGGACAGCCCCTGAACATCGCGGCCGGCGAGCCGGTACTGGCCGCGCGACGGCGTGTCCAGACAGCCCAGGATATTGAGCAGCGTGGACTTGCCGGAGCCCGACGATCCGACGATCGCGACCATCTCGCCCGCCTCGATCGCGAACGTCACGCCGTCGAGCGCGGCGATCCGCTCGTCGCCCATCTGGTAATAGCGCGCCACGTCGCGCAGCTCGATCAGCATCCCCACCTCCACCAGCCTACACTGGTTGCGTGACCGGGGCTGCGATCGCCGTCAGAACTCGCAGAACACGGAACTTCCGCCCGCGGGATGCCCCGGCGGCGAGCATGACGGTCTCGAACCGTTGACCCTCGACCTGGAGACCGGCGCTAGGCCGGCGGGTCGCGGTCGATCGCGCGCCGCCCAGAGCTTGCCGCGTCGGCGCGGGCCGCCGCGCGGACGCGCACGTATTCGTGCGCGATCGCGGCTTCGTCGATGATGCCGAGGACGTGCTGGTCATCGTCGATGACCGGCAGCTCTCGCACGCCGATCGACGTCATCAGCTCGAGGGCTCGGCTCGCCAGCTCGTGCCGGCGCAGCGCGACGGGAGGCCGCATGATGTCCGTGGCGCACACCAGGCGGTCGAGCTCGGGCTCCGCGGCGAGCTCCATCAGATCTTCGAGTGTGACGATACCGACCAGGCGTTGACTCGCATCGAGCACCGGAAACACTTCTTGCCGGCCGGCGCTCGCCATCACCTCGAGAAGCTGGGCTCCGACCTCGCTCGGCGTGAACGTCGCGTAGCGGCCAGGATCGAGCGTGAAGCGATCGATCGAGATCCCGTCGATCGCGTCTGTCGCCGCCTTCTTCGGGTGAAGCTGGATGCCGTCCTGCTCGAGCAGCGCTTCGTAGATCGGTGTCGGGCGCAACTGTCGCGCGACGCCGTATGCCACCATGTTCGAGATCATCAGCGGTAGCGTCAGACCGTAGCCCCCCGTCATCTCGAGGATGATCAGCACCGAGGTGATCGGCGCCCGGATGATCCCCGCGAATACCGCGCCCATCCCGACGAGCGCGAACGAACCGACCTCCGCGTGCGTGTGGCCGAGCAGGTCGACGTCGAGCACGCCGAACGTGCCACCGAGCATGGCACCGATGAACAACGACGGCGCGAAGATGCCGCCCGCGCCTCCGCTGGTGTACGAGAACACCGTTGCCGCGAGCTTGCACGCGCCGAGCACGAGCAGGACCTCCACGGTGAACTTGCCCGACAGCGCCTGGGCGAGCACCTCGTAGCCGCCGCCGGTGATTCCGCCGACGTGGATGAGCAACACGGCGCCGACGGCGAGCACACCGGTCACCGCGCCACCGATCGCCGGGCGGAACCATGCCGGCAGTCTGGTCGATGCGTTGAAACGCCGGCGCAGCCACAGCAGCGAGTCGGTGAATGCGACCGACGCCAGCGCCGCGGTGACGCCGAGCGCCGCGTAGAGCAGCAGCGACGACGCGTGGCCCAGTCCATAACCGCTCGGGATCGTGAACACGGGGTGCTCCCCGAGCACGCTGCGCTCCACGACGGCGGCAAGCGCGGCTGCGACGATCACGCCCGACAGGAGTGTCTGATCGAGCGTGCCGACGATCTCCTCGATCGTGAACGTGACCGCCGCGATCGGCGCGTTGAACGCCGCGGCGATCCCCGCCGCCGCTCCCACCGGCAGCAGGAGCTTGAGGTTCCGGGGCGATACGCCCCCGACCTTCCCCATCGCCCTCGCGACACCGGAGCAGATCTGCACCGTGGGCCCCTCGCGTCCGAGCGACGACCCCGTGCCGATCTGCAGCGCCCCGATCACGAACTTGCCGATCGAATCACGCAGGCGAAGCTTCGACGCCGTGCTCGCGTAGGCGACCTTGACCTGCGGAACGCCGCTGCCGCGCGCTCCGGGCACGTAGTACAGCATCACACCCGCCACGAGCGCGCCGGTCGAGGGCACCAGGATCACCAAGAAGATCCAGGCATCCCCGGGCGCGCCGAACGCACGCTCGATCGTGAGCTGCTCGACCCAGCGAATGCTCTGGTGAAACGCCACCGCGACGAGCCCGCATACCCCGCCGATCGCGATCGTGAGGCCGAACAGCCGCTGGCGCTCGGTCGGGCTGAACCGTGACTTGGCCGTCAGCCACAGCTGGTAGCTGCGCAGCGCGACATCCGCAACCTTCGCGCGGCGCAAGCGACCGCGCGCGTGCTCCGTCGCGGGGGGATTCAACCTCGCATCCTTCGGATCTGGATCGACCATGTCTTGGTACGCGCAACCTACCTCGCGGCGCCAAACCCGCGCACATGCGCGGCATCGTCGGCGGGCAATACGCCCGCGACACGCGCTTTGTAACCAGCACCGAGGAACCCCGTAGCCGCAGACACCGCACGGCCCCCATCAACCCGGCATCGTCCTCTGCAAGAACGCCCTCTGCATCACCAACCCGGGGAGCATGACCGTCTCGTGCGGTCCGCCACGGCATCGTCGGCATCCTGGCGGCCTCGCTACCGTAGCGCGCGGAAGCCACAGGCGAACATCCGGCCAATGTGGCGTCGCTTCGCGAGGCACTGCCCGAACAGGCCGATCTCCGGCAGGTGTTGCAGCCTTGGTGCCCCGAGGGTTGGCTTTCGAACCGGCGCGGCCCCTGGCGGCACACGTCAGATCTGGGAGATCAATGATAACGCCGGCTTCACGGCTATCAGTACCGGACGGTTGAACCGGCCAGCTTCGAATGCATGGCGACCCCAACGGGATTCGAACGGGTTTTTCCGTCCGCGAGCGACGCCGAAAACACGCTAAGTGAGCAGAATTGCGACGCCAGAGGGAACGATTGCAGGTGAGAAGCCGTCGCGAAGCGGCGGGACCGCGGCGTGACAGTGGAGCTGGCGGATCTCATCGGTGGGGACGCGGCAAGCGGCACGCTGCAGCGTGAACTCTCGCGGTCACGACACGCGACAGCCACGAACCGCGTTGAGGTCGCACCCTCGTGAGCAGCTCCGGCTCTCGTGGAGGCGCGATCGATCAAGAGGCTCGGCCGCGGCTGTGGGGCGACTACGCCTCGCTCGGCTGGTACCAGATCGACGGCGCGATGTACCTGCTCGGGCTGTGCTACCCCGACGGCTACGCGATCGCGCGCTGGACGCCGCGCTGGACCGGCGGCGAGCTCGACCCCGAGCTGCCGGACCTCGATCACTCGCCACTGATCGACGATGTCGACGAGCACCGCGAGTTCGCGCAGCAGGCGGCGCGGTACCTGCTCGTGCTGGGCCTCCTCGCCGAGGCCGAGCACACGCCGCTACGGATCGAGATCGACAAGGCCACGCGGTGGAAGCACGTCTACCTCGGCGAGCACGTGCCGCGGCCGCGCGAGGGCGAGTTAGACGAGACGGGCGACACGATCGAGGGCCGCGTGGCCGAGGCCGTCGTGGTCAGCGGTTACCGGAAGCGCCAGCGCTACGGCGAGGGGCGAGCGCTCGTGAAAACGATCTACGTCGCGGGCTACTCGGCGCGGCGCTGGTTCGCGCCCCGGTGGAACGTCAGCAAGCGAGACCAGCCGTCGTGACGAGCGCGGGCTGCCCGGTGTGCGGTCGCGATCGGGACGCAGCTCACACGGTGTGCACGGAGTGCGAGCAGGTCGCGGCGCTCGTCCTCGCGCTGCCCGGCCGGAACGTGCGACGAGGGTGACGATCCGCGGATCGCCGCCGACGCCGCCCGCAACCCGCATCACGCCCGTAACATCCCGTATACGTGGAAGGATCCGGCACTCACCCGCGCCTCGCCGAATCGCCAGGCCAATGCCCTGGCGCGAGACCCGCCCTCGCGAGACCGTGGCCCACCCGGCGGATCTCCGCTGGGGCGTAAGGGGAAGCAGTCATGGGGTTACGCAACGGCTCGTTTTCGCAGCAGCGGCACGAGGGCGCACGATGAGCGACTACGATCATCGTAGGACGAGCTCTGACGCCGACAGCAGCTCGACGCGCAGCGGCGGCGTGGATCCGGGGAAGGTCTTGCTCATTGGGGGCGCAACGCCACGCTCGACCGCCGAGTTCGGACCGGTGCCGCCGCCGGTGCAGCTCTCCGCGAGCGCCAGCGCGGCGCTCGACAGCGGTGCGGTCCAGGATACCGCCGCCAAGGGCGTCAGCGGCAGCGGCGGACCCCTGCCGCACCGCTACCCCATCGAGAGCCTGTTCGGCCGCCACGACGTCAGGGGCATCAAGGCCCACGTCGGGGGCGAGGCAGCGACTGCGAGCCGCGCGATCGGCGCCGAGGCCTACGCGACCGGCAACAACGTTGCGTTCGCCTCGGCGCCCAGCCTGCACACCGCGGCGCACGAGGCCGCGCACGTGGTTCAGCAGCGCGGCGGTGTGCAGCTCAAGGGCGGCGTGGGCGAGAGCGGCGATCGGTATGAGCGTCATGCCGACCAGGTGGCGGACGCCGTGGTCGCCGGGCGATCGGCCGAGGGGCTGCTCGATGCGTATGCCGGCGGCGTGGGCGGAGGGGCGACCGCGGTCCAGCGCTTCGGGCGCGACGAGCACGCGGACATTCCGACCAAGCACCTGATCGCGCTGTACGCGTATCTGCGTACGCCCGAGGGAAAGAAGTGGGCTAACGACCACGGCTACAAGAGCTCGGAGGATCTGATCCGGCGCATGGAAGCGGATCCGGTCGTCCGAGCCGACAACGAGCCGGTGAAGCCCGGCGAGAAGAAGCACGTCGCCAAGCTGCACGGTGGCAAGACCGACTTCACCTACGGCGAGGTCACCGCGATGATGGGAGACCTGTTCGGCCACTGGGAGAGCCTCTACAACGCCAACGAGGAGCAGCGCGAGCACCTCATGGGCGAGGACACGACGGCGTCCAACGAGAAGTACACCAAGGGTGAGTACCTCACGTTGGCCGCGAAGAACGACAGCCACTTCGCCGGAGAGAACCGCAAGGCGTGGCTGCAGCACCACTCGAAGGCCATCGATCTCGCCATTCAGTCTGGGAGCGACGCCACGCTTTTCGAGCAAGCACAATTCATCGACGCCGCCGGCGGCCACTTCCTCACCGACGCCTTCTCCGCGGGTCATCAGTTCGAGAAGGCAACGGTGTTCAACGCGGTGCTGATCGACGTGAAGAAGCACTTCATCGAGACCGACAACAAGCAGATGCAGGCCTACGTCGCGATCGCCGGCGCCGCCGATCCGGGCAACATCGCCAACCTGGTGGTCAAGGCGATCCACGACAAGATGAACCTCGAGGGCTTCGACGTCGTCAACGGCAAGGGGATGAAGTGGAAGACGTTCGGCGATGGCAATCTGGAGAAGTCTCCGGAGACCCAGCGCATCGCGGCCCTGGCGGTCTTCGAGTCGCGCCAGCAGGTCATCGTGGCGCACAGCACGAAGACCCGCCCCGTCGTTGAAGATGTGATGGACTGCTTCCCGACAGAAGACACCATGAAGAAGGCTACCGACTACGCGCTCGGCTTGATCCCGTGGGCCCGTCAGCAAGTCGAGAAAATCCTCTACGACCAGCGCGGAGCTGCTTCTTCCAAGGCGGGCGCCGTCGGGGGCTTTATCGTCGAACACAACCTCGAGGCGATCGGCGACCCGGCGCGAGAGCGCAACATCTTACAGGACCAGCAGTTCGATCGCGACCACGGCGGCAGCGGAGACGGCACCGTGGCGCCGCAGTTCGAATTCCGGTTCGGCAAGTAGGGAACCAGCTGCCGATGAAGTCGCTCCTCGGGTTCGCTCTAGTCGTCGCGGCGTGCGGCAGCCGCGCACCAGTGCCGGCACAACCACAGCCGGAACCAGCGGCTCGGCCCGCGCCCTCGGTCTCGCAGCTCGAGGATGTCGTGTTGGGCCCGTCGGGCAGTTGCGGACGACTCGAAGGCGGAAAGGCCTTGTGTTGGGGCTCGTGGGGCGGTGCCATGCTGAAGGTGAGCGCGCCAGCCGCCGAGCTTGCAGATGTCGCCGAGCTCCGGATGGGCCACGACCTCTTGGAAGAGCCGCAGCAGCACTATCACGATCATCTCTGCGCCCTGCTCGCAGACAAGACGGTCACGTGCTGGGGTAACGGCCATCAGCACCAGCTGGGCGGAGATGCGGGCGAGACCAGCGCAACCCCGACACCGGTGAACGGGTTGCCGCCGATCACCCAGCTCGCGCTCGGTGCGCATCACTCGTGCGCGCTGTCCGAGACAGGAGACGTGTGGTGCTGGGGAAGCAACGAGCGGGGCCAGATCGGAGTGGGGCGCGGACTGGAATCGATTCATCGCCCTGCGAAAGTGGGTGGCGTCGAGAAGGTGGTCCAGATCATCGCCGCGACCTTCAACACCTGCGCGCTGACCGCCGCGCACGAGGTGTATTGCTGGGGTGAAAACCTCAGCGGGGAGGCCGGCGCGGCCAACGTCGGCCATCCCATCGTCTGGTCACCTCATCGAGTGGAGATTGCGAGTGGCAGTCGTCGCCTGTCAGGAGGCTACTCCACGCTGTGCGCGGTCAAGCTCGAGGGCAAGATCGCCTGCTGGGGATACCTGACCGACCAGCTCGGCCTGACGTTCGAGCGATCCACCGCCGGCGAGGTCCCCGACATCACCGACGCCACGGCGATCGCGGTAGGGCTCAAGCACGCTTGCATGGTTCGCCGGGACGGTTCGGTCTGGTGTTGGGGCAACGATGAGGCCGCGCAGCTCGGCGATGGCGGCGGACAGAACTCGGCGCGACCGGTTCGAGTAGCCTTGCCAGGTCGGTCCATCACTGTGGTCGCGGGCAAGAGGAGCACCTGCGCCCGCCTGGATGATCGCCGCTGGTACTGCTGGGGCGAGAACCGCAACGGCCAGATCGGGCCGCGCGAGCTGGCCTCGATTCCGACGCCGACGCTCCTCGACCTGTCGCAGGTCGACCTGGCGGGCCAGTAGTTGGGGTACTGCAGCGGCTGTCGTGGCTCGCCGGCTGCGTGGCGCGCCCCATCGGGCGACCGTCGCCGAGCACCGGCAGTGGCTCGTCGCGCCGCCGATCGGCATGGGCGTCGAGTCGGACGACGTGCGCGGCAAGCAGACCACGCCGCCGGCGTGGCACCAGAGCGATCGGCCGCGCGTGATCGCGCGCCAGAAGTGGCTCGAGGAGCGGGCGCGGAAGTAGCCGCGCGCGTGAACTACCCCATCGTCGTCGCGCTGGGTGCCGCGCTGAGCGTGGCCGTGTGGCTCCCATGGCGGGATCTGGCTTGCCGGTACCCGGCAAACCATGGCATCTGGTGCGTGAAGTTCGAGCGGGCCCTCGAGTTTGACACGTCCACTCATTGCCTGCGTCTCGGCAACGGAGCGATCATCACGTTCGACGAAAAGCCGGCGGGGTAGAGGAATGAGTGGAATGGTTCGAGGTCACGTCGGAATGCGGACGTGTCGCCATCGGCGATCGATGCGGAGCCAACGTCCGTGCGCGTGACACCCGCAACCATCCAGTCCCTCCGAGGCCCGCTGTCACTGCTGCCGGATCTGAACAACAGGAATGAGGGTCGCCATGATGCACCGTCTCGCCATTTGCGTAGTGTTTGCGTCTTCGAGCCTGGCAGCCCCGCGGCCCGCGGCGGCGGCGGCGGCAACCGATGTCTACGACACCGTCGATTCGGTTGAGATCGACAATCGGCCCGACAGCCCGCAGGTTCCGACTCTGGTGGTGACTGGAATCCTGGCTGGCCAGACGAGACCAGGCACGGCGCGCTACTTTTTTAGTAGCCTCGGATCCCCAAGCGACCTTGACACGGCGATGCACTGCCAGCGCCTCGCCGTGGTCGCGATGTCCAAGCCCGGCAAGTTCCAGTTCGCGATCACCCCACCTTCCACCAACGCGCACGGCTGCAAGTTGATTCTGCGTACCCCCTGAGTCGAATCTCCTGCTCAGGACGCGTCAATGACCACCTTGCTCTCTCGCTTCCCCCCGGTGGCGCCTTTTCTCTTCATCGTCGTCGCCTGTGGCGATTCGCTCGAGGCGCCGCACGACGGCTCCGCACGGCCCGACGCCGCCCCGCTGATCGACGCGCACGTGATCGACGCGCACGTGATCGACGCCGCGCCGGATGCGCCGACGGTGTTCGACGTCGACCACGATGGCCACCCGGCCGATACCGATTGTGACGACAGCGATCCGGACGTCTGGCAGAACCTCGCATACAGCTTTCGCGACGCTGACGGCGACGGGCACACCGTGGCGGCGTCCGGCACCATCTGTAGCGGAGCAAGCCTGCCGCCAGGTTACTCGACGACTCTCGACGCGCTCGATTGCGATGACACAGATCCGGCGGCATTCACCGTGGCAACCGGCTTCCCCGACGCTGATGGCGACGGCTTGGGCGAGGGACTGCCGATGACGTTCTGCACCGCGGGCAGCTTGCCGTCCGGATTTGCGGCGACCGGCAATGACTGTGCGCCCGAGGACCCGGCGCGCTGGGCGGACCTGCCGTACAGCTTCCGCGACGCAGATGGCGACGGCGCGGCGATCGTGCAAGTCGGCACGGTGTGTAGCGGCGCGGCGCTGCCACCGGGCTATCTGGTCTCGGCGCCGGCGGGACGGCCGCTCGACTGCGACGACGCCAACCCGGCGATCTCGATGACGCTCACGGTCTTCTCCGACGTGGATCGCGATGGCTTCGGCGCGGGTCCTGGCCAGCTCGCGTGCACCAACGGATCACCGCCCGCGGGCTTTGCTGCGGTCGGCACTGACTGCGATGACAGCGACGACACCATATGGGCGTCGCTCGTCTACACCGCGGTCGATCGCGACAACGACAACGTCACCGCGCCCGAATTGGGCATCCGCTGCACTGCGGGAGCGCTCTTGCCACCTTTCTACGCCGCGCCGCATGGCAATGACTGCGACGATGCCAACTCGGCAGTCTCGGCAGCGCTCACCGTGTTTGCGGATGGGGATCTCGATGGGTTTGGCGCTGGACCGGGACAACTCGCGTGTACCGACGGCTCGCCGCCGCCCGGGTTCTCCATCGCGGGCACCGACTGCGACGATGACGATCCTGCGCTCTGGGCGCGCCTGACCTACGTCGCAATCGACGGCGACGACGACGGCATCACGGTGCCGGCCACCGGCCAGCTATGCACCGACGGGACGCTGCCGCCGCCGTTCCTGGCCACTGAGAACGGCAACGATTGCAACGACGACGACCCCACGGTGACCCACCTCGCCGTGCTGTACCCCGATCGGGACGGCGATGGCGTCGGCGCATCCCCCCGGCAGGTACTGTGCATCGGCAGCGCGATCCCCGAGGGCTTCGCGCGCGGCGGCTACGACGACGACGACACCGATCCGGACGTGATCGAGACCGAAGAGTCAGACGACCTGCTCGAGTTGCTCTTGCTCGACAGCTGACGTAGGTCCGCGCCGGCGGTCGTTATCGCCGACGCGCTGACACGCCAGGCGAGAGCAACGTCATGGCTCCAATGAATGCGCCCATTGCCCTACTGCGAAATCGAAGGTGGCGAGATCGTCAAGCTCGTGGCGCCTCTCGCGCGGATGAAGCCGGCGCCGCCGCCACCAGCTCCGCCACCGCCATTGTTCTGAGAATTGACACCTGGGCCACCGATCGGCCTCGTGGTGGCGGACCCGTCGCCACCGCTACCCCCGTCCTTGCCTGCGTTCTTGGCGCCGGCTGCAGCCGTCGTGGCTGCGGTCGATTCGCCGCCTTCGTCGCCTGCGATGCCGAGGGCGCCGCCGCCCCCGCCGCCCCCGCCGTTTGCGAACAGCGATCCGGATCCGGTGATCGCTGGTGCGTCGAGGACGATCATGCCGCCGGAGCCGCCGCCGCCGCCGCCGCTCTTGACGATGCCGCCGGCGTGCCCACCCGCGCCGGACGCGTTGATCTTGCCGTCGACCTGGACGCTGGCGGCGATGATGGCGACGGCACCGCCGCCGCTGCCGCCTGCGCCACCGGCCCCGCCTGCGCCGCCGGGGCAGCCGCCGCGGAGGGCGGCCGGAAAGCTGGTGGCAGCGGCGCCTGCAATGCCGGCCACGCCGTCGGTTTGCTCGCCGTTGCCGCCCTTGCCACCGAGGCTGCCGCCGAAGCCACCGGAGTTGATCGTCGCCGGGGTCGGCGGGGAGGCAGCGGCCAGGCAGATGCTGCCGGGGGCGGCGCCTGTGCCTGCGATGCCGTCGTGGCTGCTGCTCACGTTGATGTCGCCGGTCAGCTGAAACGCCGCGGTGGTCGTCGAGACCAGGATGAGCGGCAGGCTGCCGTGACCGTGGAGGATGCGGCCCGCGGCGATCGAGAAGCTGGTGCCCGCGACGACGCAGTAGTCGGTGGTGCGCGAATCGCACAGCGGCGACGTGCCGGTATCGATGTCGAGGTCGACGTCGGAGAGCGTCACCGGCGTGGTGGGCAGGGCCGAAAGGCAGATCCGGACGAACGAACCGAAGCACAGCACCGGGGCCGCATCCTGTTCGCCGGTGGTGCTATCCGGTGACGCGCCCCCGGCACCATCACCCGCCATCCCGGCATCGCTGCCGCCCGCATCCATGTCGGTCTCACAGATCGAGGCGATGCACCGTGTCCCGCCTGGACACTCGCCGCCGGGCCCACACGCCGGCCGATTGAAGTGGGGGTCGAAGCAGGCGGGAGCGAGCAGGGCCGCGAGCGTGACGAGCGCAAACGTGCAGAGCCATCGCATCGGCGCGAGTCTCGCGCGGGGCCGCGCGGGCGTGGTGAGGCGTTTGGCTGCTGGTTGCCACGACCTGCGCGAGCCGAGGACGGGGCCCGTCGAGCGAATCGACTATTCAACCGACAAGCAGATCGCGTCGGAGGCCTTCTGGAAGGTCGCCAGTTCGGCGGCTCTGTCGGATTCGGACTTCGCCTTCTGCAGACCTTCGAACAGCACGACGACGAGCAGGTGGGTGCGCGGATTCCACGTCACCGAGTTGCCGATGAACACCCGCGCACCACTGGGAGTAGGCTCGAGCGCGGTGAAGTAGTGAAAGCGATTGCCCCTTGCGTTGGTGCCGTCCCGGGAACGGACGGAGGCACGCCGCTCGGGCGAGCGCTCGAGGCTGGAGCGGAGATGCGCGGCCTCCTTCGCGAGGTCATCTGCGCTCTGCTCGGGCTTCACCAGCATCACGCTCACGTGCATGTCGGGTATCGCATTCTCGAAGAACGCATCCGAGCCTCGCGGCTTGCCAGCCGGCTCGCGCCAGCTGGCGGACGGCAATGTCAGGTGGTACCCGTGGTTCGTCGAGCGATGGACCCACGATTCACTGGCCGGGACGGCAGCGGGCGAGGCGGCTGCGGGCGACGCCAAGGCGCCGACCAGGACCAGCGCCAGCGCTGCGACCGAGCGGACCAGTCGGTCTATGGTACTGGGTGGCGTTGCCATGGCGGGCAGAATCGTCGAGCCGATCAGCGGGCGCAACGGCGGCATGGTGACGAGCGCGGTCGGACCCCTGGCAATCTTCGATCGCCGGGCCTGCCAGGAGGGGCGGCCGGTCGCGATCGTGAGATGCACGCCGGCTCGAGTTCACGGCGCCCAGGTGTTACGTCGCACGCCCTGAGGCAGTGAAATCGGAGTCTCGTTGCACGGCGGTTGGCAGGAGCTGACGCGGGATCGTGAGCTGACGAGCGGCGTGGCCCACCGGGCTGCGGCTCAGCGGCGGCTGCGCGACAAGACCATCGGCGACGCCGCAGCGGCGGCGGCGAGACGCCGGCCACACGACCAGCGGCGGGGGCCGGCCGGGTGGCGAGCGCGGCGAGTCGCGTGTACAACCGCCAGCCCTCGAAGTCGTCCATCCCCAGATAGTGCGAAGCCCACGGTTGGCGCCGTGGGCTTCGCTGTTCGAGTGCCGAGTCCGATCTTGCGAGAGCGCGTCTCGGCACTTGCCCGCGTGGCGTTTGCCAGGCTGCCACGATC
>Ga0307509_10000097_pt1 | contig 121968 bp, 93 predicted proteins | sample 10_EM_MG_FD_202245 | JGI IMG/M metagenome (GOLD analysis project Ga0307509, IMG submission 202245) | Populus trichocarpa ectomycorrhiza microbial communities from riparian zone in the Pacific Northwest, United States - 10_EM | ecosystem: Host-associated > Plants > Roots > Unclassified | place... | reverse complement strand
TAACCCGGTACGCGGCATAATGTACTTTATGCCGCGCGCGGCATAATGAACATACACAGACAATATTAGATAGCTCGTGGCGCCCGCCGTCGCGCTGATACTCTACATGATGTAAATCGATATTCCGGGCCGAGCGACAGCCTGGTACGGTGCAGCGATGGTGATCGCGCGCAAGCACCTGGCGCCGGAGCCGTGGCGTCACGGTCGCAGTCACCCGCGCCGGTTGTGCGTCCTCGAGCGACCCGAGCAACTCGGCATCGCAACCTGCACGCTCGATGACCTCGGGGCCGACCTCGATCTCGCGCCCGGCGCCGTTTTGCCAGCCGCGACCGCAGGACTCGCACACCGTGATCGCGATCTGATGCGCCGGCCGCGCCGACGAGCCGCCGCCGTCCAGCGCGCGCCGGCACAGGATCTCGAGGAGCGCGCTGTCGTCGAGCCGTCCGCCGTGCTCGTCGGCCAGGGCGCTCTGGGCCTGGCGAAACAGCGCGAACACGGGGGGCGAGAGCTCCAGCCGCACCACCCGGGTCACCAGGTCCGGGTTCGTCGGGTCGCAAGGTCGGTCGCCGCGTTTCTTGCCCGATACCAGGGCTTCGATCTGCCGCAGGTTCCTGCCGCGAGCTACATCGAGCCACTCGGCTTCGGTCGCCGCCGTCGCGATGCGCGTCAGCTCGCGCACGGCCGAGTACGGCAATGCGCCGTCACCAAGGCTGGCTTCGATCAGCGGAAGCTCCGCCAGCTCGCGCGCCACCCGCATGCGTTCGCCGCCTACCTGCGGGCCATACCCGAGCTCGCGTTCGAGGTATTCGCCCATGTGGATGTAGCCGAGCCGCCGCCACAGCTTGAGCTTGTGTGCCTCGCGCAGGCACTGCGCTTCCTCGGCATCGAGGATCGCCCGTCGCTTCGCAATGCCACCCAGCCGCTGATGCAATGCTTGCCAGTCGTCGACACGCAGGTTCGTCACCATCGCTCACCTCACCTTGGGTCGTACGCGCGGCGCCTCCCTCGCGCGTATGCGATGTTTATACACCCGAGGTTTTCGAGGCTCTGACGTGCGCGGTGCGCGCCGATCGCACCCCGAACCTCGAGCGCAGGCACCCCCGGTCGATTGGCGCGCTCAGCAGGAAGCATATGCAATCCTCGAGTGGATTTTTCGCAGAGCTCCGATGCCGCGCTCGTCGCGCCATGCAGCGCTGTCAAGCGAATCCTACATTATAATGAGTCGTCGACGAGGCAATCTCGAGCGAATGAGCCCGACTCGCCGTCTTGTCCGTCTTGTCCGTCTTGTCCGTCTTGTCCGTCTTGTCCGTCTCGCCGTCTTGCCGGCGCTCAAGGCGGATCCGATCCTGAGCACATCGGCAGCGCCGAGGAGGATCTCGGCCGCCCGAACCGGCCAAGTGATCGGAACCTGGTCGTGAAATGCCCAGAAACCGGCGGTTGGACCAGGTTGGGATCAGGATCGCATCCGCCATGGCCGGCGCTCACATGCGAATCTTGTTGGGCCTGGGTTCGGGCGCCACGCCACGCGGGGCAGCCGGTTCGGCAGGCACCTGGGACCAGGCGTCTACACATAGCCGCGTATCAGGACGGCCCAACGGGTGTTGATCGCGGCGTAGGTGGTCACCACGGATCGCGGCGAAGAGCATCGGTGACCGCGACGGCGTGATCGCGCTGTCGCGGCGAACGGCATCAGCAACGTTGTTCGCGCTCCACGCCCGGTCACCTCGAACACGCTGGCGTCGCCGCGCGAAATAAGGTTGACAGGCAAGGAACCGATCCTCTACCGATCGATCTCGATCCAAGCGATCAACCAAGATGAACGTGGAGCGGTTGCCGCGCGGCAACACGACGTGACCACCATCACTGACGGACGCAGAGCTGCCCTCGAGCGAGCTCCCACTTCCGGCTTGGTGCTATGGCGCCGTGTTCATCGCCAGCTGCGCGGCGAACGCGCGCTGATAGGCAGGTCGCGCCTCGCCGCGCGCGACGTAGGCGGCCAGCTTCGGAAACTCGTCCAAGAGGCCCGATGGCCTGAGCCGGAGCAGCACCGACACCATCATCAGGTCGCCCGCGCTGAACGCAACGTCGAGCCAGTCGGCCTCGCCCAGGCGAGCGGAGAGCTGGCGCAGCGGGGCGCGGATGCGATCGGCGACCAGCGGCAGGCGCTCGTCGCGCCACGGCTTGTCGTGCTCGACGATCTTGGCCGTGACGAGGTCGAGGATCGGCGGCTCGATCGTGTTCACCGCGGCGAACATCCACGTGATCGCGCGCGCCCGCGCGTTCGGGTCCGCGGGAAACAGGCCCGCATGCCGCTCGGCGATGTGAAACACGATCGCGCTTGACTCGAACAGCACGAGATCGCCTTCCTCGTAGGTCGGGATCTGGCCGAACGGATGGCGCGCGAGGTGCGCGGGCTCCTTCATCGCCCGGAACGAGAGCGGCCGAACCTCGTACGGTTGGCCCACTTCTTCGAGTGCCCAGCGCACGCGGGTGTCGCGCGCCAGCCCCTTGCCGCCATCGGGCGAGCGTTCGAATGCGGTGATCGTGATGGTCATACAAGAGCGACGAACGAGCGGGGCGTGGATCGACAGGTCTGAATTCTCCAGCGATTCGGCGACGCCGAGATGACTGCCAGGTCCTTCAGCCAATATGTGATGTTACGGACGTAATGTGGATTACGGACGCCAGCGTATCGATCCCAACCTTGCCCCATGAACCCCTCAGCCTTACTAGCCCGCTGACCGCGCTGGCGTGATCGGCTCGGCGTCGACGACGGTACCGGTGGCGAGCACGGCGCCTGCGCGCTTGACGGCTTCGGGGCGCCGAACCCCCAGCCAGGCGGCGCCGGCGCCGAGCACGACGACCCACCCGACGATCACCCAGGGGAACCACGTGTAGGGCGGATCGGTCTGCTGCAGGATCTGCTCGACGAGCAGGACGACCATCAGCGCCGCACCGGTCACGGGAAGCACGCCGTGGCGAACCCAGCGGAACCGACCAGTACGGCGAAAGTACGCGACCGCGGCGAGGTTTGTCAGTACGTACACCGGCAGGATTCCCAGCGTGAGCAGGAAGCCGAGATAGCCATAGACGTTCGAGCCTGCGGTGGCATCACCGAGGCCGCCGTTGACGACCCCAAGGCCGATCGCGACGACCACAGAGAATACGCCGACCACCAGCACGGCCCGGGTTGGGGTCCGGTAGCGCGGGTGAACGTACGCGAGCGCGCGCGGCAGCAGCTGCTCGCGCCCCATCGTGTTGAGGATCCTGACGATGCCGTTCGCCGAGCTCACCATGACGGCAAACATGCTCGAGACCGAGGCGATGATCACCGGCCACTTCATCCAGCTCGCGTAGCGGCTGGCGAGGTCGTTCCAGGGCGTCGACGCGCCGGTCAGCGCGTTGGTCCCCTGCTCGCCCAGGCCCAGAACCTCGGCCCAGATGCAGAACACGTAGAGCGCCCCGACGCCGACCACGGAGAGCAAGATGGCGCGCGGGACCGTCCGCTGCGGCTGACGAACCTCCTCGCTCAGCGTGGTGGCCGCCTCGAAGCCGACGAAGCTCAGCGCCGCGAACACGAAGCCGGTCGCGAGCCCCGAGTAGCCGTGCGGCGAGGCGCCCGGCGACAGCGGGTGCAGGCTCAGGCCGTTCGCGCCACCGCGCGCCAGCACGATCAGCGAGAGCACGAGGATCACGAGGACCTCGAGCCCGAACAGCACGAGCGCGGTCTTCAGCGACGCGGCGATCCCGCGGTAGGCCAGGATCACCATCGCAACGGCGGGTACCATGCCGATCAACCACCACGGGATGTGGACGCCGAGCTCGGTCTCGAACGTGGTCTGCAGGTACGAGCCGATGAGTCCCACCTCCGCGGGCGCGAGCAGCGCGTACGCCACGAACATCAACCCTCCCGTGATGAAGCCGGCCCGCGGGCCGAGGCCGCGCGCGACGTACGTGTAGAATGCGCCGGCGCTCGGCAGCTCGCGCGCCATCTCGATGATCCCGCTCGCGGCCAGCAGCATCGCGATGACACAGACGACATACACGAACGGTGTCGCCGCCCCCGAGAACGGCGTCGAGAACTGCGGGTTGAAGAACGTCGAGACGGCCGGGCCCATGATCGCCGCCGACATGATGACGGCCCCCACCGATCCGACGGCGTCACGGCGCAGGCCGAGCTGATCGGCGGGGACATCTTGCGTGGGTTCGGTCATGGTGTCTCGCTCCTGTTCCCGGTCCCGAGGTTGGTCGAGCCGCCCACACGGGTGTGACATCAGCTGATCTGACTAGCGTCGTGTATATCAGGTCCAGCGAACAATCCGGAACCGCAATCCGTCTGCCAGCACAGAACGGCTCGACGTTGTCATGACCAGTGTCGACCACATCGCACGATGAGCGAGATGGATATATTCACTGCCATGTGGGCGGTGTTCGAATCACCGAAGTCACGACGATTCTCGTCGCTGGATCCGTGGGAGCGGAGCGGCGGCGTCGCACCGGCGAGCCAGCCGGGTCCACAGGGCCTGGGTCACTGGCCCCATGGGTTCGTCGCGGCGGCGGATGGTGAATAGCTCGAGGGCATCGACCTCGAACTCGCGGACGTCGAGCGCGGCGAGCCGGCCCGCGGCGATGGCCGCGGCGACGATGTGCTCCGGGAGCCCGCCCCAGCCCAGGCCCGCCTCGATGATCTCGAGCTTCGCGGCGACGTCGGTGACCGTCCACTGGAGGCCACCGTCGAGGACGTTGAGGGTCTGCGTGAGCTCGCCGCGCCCGCTGTCGGTCAGCACGACCTGCGCGTACTGACGAAGCTCCGCGGCAGGGACCGGGCCTGTGATCGCGGCCAGCGGGTGATCGCGGTGGGCGACCGGGAGGATGCGGACGTCGCCATAGGCCTGCGCCACCATCGTGTGGGCATCGATGCCGTGCCGGCCGGCGATGACCAGATCGGCGCTGGTGTCATGCAGTGCTTCGAGGACGCCGGTCAGCCGCTCGCTGCGCAGCTCGTAGCGCACGGCCGGGAATTTGCTGCGAACCTCGCGGAGCGCGCCGAGCAGGCACGGTAGCGGAGTGACGGCCTCGAGCACGAGGCGCACCACCGGCTCGGCGGCACCACCGAGCGCGCGGCCGAAGCGATGCAGCGCGTCGCTGCGCGCCAGGAGGTTCTCGGCGCGCTCGAGGAACAGCCGGCCGGCGTCGGTGAGGGTCGCGCGGTAGTGGGCGCGGTCGAACAGGGTCAGGCCGAGCTCGGTCTCGAGGTTCTGCACCAGCTTGGTGAGCGCGGGCTGCGACTTGTGCAGGTGAGCGGAGGCGGCCGAGAAGCCGCCGCGCGTGGCGACCGCCTGGAACGCGAGGAGCTGGTCGAGGGTCACGCCACATCATAACACCAGGGAATGGAGTCGATAATAACCTACGATTTTCTTTCGAGCCGAAGGCTGCGTAGGTTTCACCTCCATAACGACTTCAGGAGCAAGGCACATGGCAGGCATCGAACGTGTTGTCGTCACCGGCGCGAGCAGCGGGCTCGGGCTCGACATCGCCCGGCGATTTCTCGCGGCGGGTTCGCGGGTCGTCATCAACGCGCGCGACGAGGGCAAGCTCGCGCGCGCCCGTCAGGCGCTGGGCGCATCCGATGACCGGGTGATCGCGGTGGCCGGAGACATCGGGGATCCCCAGACCGCGCGCCGGCTGGCGGCGGCGGCGCGGACGCAGCTCGGCGGCGCGGACGTGCTCATCAACAACGCCGGCATCTTCGGCGCGAAGGCGTTTCTCGACGCATCGGTGGCCGAGCTCGATGCGTTCTACACGACGAACGTCAAGGGCACCTTCCTGGTCACCCAGGCGATCACGCCGCTCCTGATCGAGGCGGGCGGAGGCACGGTGATCAACATCGGCACCGTGATGGTCGACCAGCCGACCGCGGCCATGCCGTGCGCGGCGGCGATGGCGAGCAAGGCGGGCGTGCACGCGCTGACCCGCTCGCTGTCGGTCGAGCTCGCCCGGCACCGGATCCGCGTCAACGCGATCGCGCCTGGCATCATCCGCACGCCGCTGATCGGCGACGCGGCCGACGCGCTCGCGAAGATGGCGCTGCTCGGCCGGGTCGGCGAGCCGAGCGAGATCAGCGAGGCCGCGCTCTACCTCGCGCGCGCACCGTTTGTCACCGGCGTGGTGCTCGATGTCGATGGTGGGTACGCCCATGGCCGGTGATGCGCCGACCCGGTTCGTGTACGCGTTCGGCCTGCAGGTGGGCGACGACGCGTCCTATCAGCGCTACCGCGCGGGCATGACACCCATCCTGCATCGCCATGGCGGCGGCTTTGGCTACGACTTTGTCGTGGCGCGCGTGCTCGCCAGCGAGACCGAGCGGCCGATCAATCGCGTGTTCACGATCGCGTTCCCGGATCGCGCGACCGCCGATCGATTCTTCGCCGACCCGACCTACCTCGAAGTACGGCGAGCCTGGTTCGAGCCGGCGGTCACCGCGGTCACGCTGATCGCCAGCTTCGACGAGCCCGTGCCGGCGCACGACTAGGGCACCAAGGCAGCCGGTATCCGCTGGGGCCCGTCATCGCGCTCGACGGCGCGTGGCCAAGCAGTGCACCGGCTGATCTGGGCCGAACCGCATCGTCGAGAACCGCCCGCCTCGCCGCTACCGGTCGCCGCCGGGATCGCTGGTTGAACAACCGCTACGCTTCGCGGACGAAATACATCACGACGAGGGCCTGGTCGGCCCAGGGGGCGGCGAGCTCGCGACGCAGGAGGTGATAGCGGCCCGGCCCGACGTCGATGATGAGGCCCGCGTTGCTCGTGCCGTAGCCGTCGCCGAACGCGAGGGCGCCGCCGGTCGGCACCGTGTCCGCGAGGTCGCGGGCGGCGCCGACCTTCTTGTGCCACAGATAGACGGCGGCGAGCTTGCCGGACGCGAGATCGAATTCGCCGACCACGTCGGCGTCGGCGACGCCCCCGGGGCCGGTCAGCTCCAGGAACAGGGCGTCGACCTCCGCTGGGTGGTCTGCGTGATGGGCGGCGTCGAGCCACCACGCGCGAGGCGGCGCGATCAGCGCGAGGGTGTCGTCGGCGATCCGGTACACGTCGAGCCGGCCCGAGCTACCCTCGAGCTCGAACGCGTAGCCGCTGCTCGGGCCGACGTCGATCGGGGTGACGTCGTCGCCCTTGCTCAGGCCGCGCAGGATCTGCGCCGGGTGCCCGGTGAACTGGGCCTTGGTCGCGGCGGGCTTGGACGGCGTCCAGTCGGTCGCGGATCGCGCGTCGAACACCGCGACCGTGAGCGAAGCGTTGAGCGAGGCAATCGATCCGATCGGCTGGTGCGAGGTCACGTGGCTCCGGGTGTGAGCTTGCCACAACGTCACGGCGAACACCGGGTGGCCCGCCACGCAGATCTGCGCGCTGGGGTCCACGGCGCTGACGGTCAGCCGCCGCGGCGGCCCGGCGAGCGGTTCGCGGCGACGGCTTCACCGATGTTGACCGTGGCCAGCAGCTCGTCGAGAAACTCCGTCGCTGCGGCGACCGTGCCCGCAAACCCGGACCCGCACACGGTGATCGCACCGTGATGGCCGTCGTCGATGATCGTGATCACGCAGCCGCCGACCGGATCGGTAGCGCTGGCGAGCCGCGACGGCGATGACACCGCGCACATCGGCGGCACCGGCGTGTCCATCGCGATCCGCGACAGCAGCGCACGTCCGCCGATGACCTCGGCGAAGCTCTCGAGCCAGCCCGGCCGCTTGGCGCTGATGCCCTTGCGCTTCCACGACAGCGGCACCGGCACCGCGCGCGCCGCGGCGAGCAGGCGCGATACCAGCCCGCGATCCGCGGCCTCGCGCCGGAACGCCTCGCGCGTGCGCGCCTCGAACGCGGCGAACGGCTCGGGTACGCCCCCGTCGAACCGAACGCTCGTGGTGGCCGACACGACGCGGCGGCGCAGCCGCATCGGATCGTCCTTGCTGCCGCGCGCAACCGGGACCTGGATCGTCGGCGAGAACCTCGCGGCGCGCCGCCCGGCATGGCGATGCAAGATGCAACCGAGCTCGTACGCCAGCGGGATCACGCGCGGCGTCGGACGCGGCAGCTCCCGCCAGGTGACCGCGAGCGGCACCGCACCGGCGACCGCCGCGAGCCCGGGCGCCGCGTGATGGTTCGAGCCGTCGCCGGCTGCGCCCGCCGCGAGCTGGGCGACGCGGGCCGAGATCCGCGCGTGGCCGTAGCCGTCGATGATCAGGTGGCACGTCGAGACCACGGCCAGGTCACCGGCGCGACCGAGGCCGAGCCACGGACCGCCGCGCGCGGTCCATGCGCGGCGATGTCCGTGGCGCGCGGTGCCGAGCGGCTCGTCGCCGATCGAGACGCACACGAACGGCGCAGGTCCCGACCACCGCGGTGGCGCCGCTCCCCCGAGCGCGGCGGCGAGCTGGGCAGCCAGCGCCGGATCGTCGAGCCTGGCGATCAGGCACGTATCGCCGATCGCAAACGCGGCGACGTCGAGCTGGCTCGGCTGGGTCGCCGCGCCACGCGAGTCATCGATCGTGACGGCGAGCGGCTGCTCCGGGAGGCTACCGTCGAGCTCGCGCAGCGCCGTGCGGGCCGCGTGCGCGCGGTGGATCGCGTCAGCCACCAGATCGCGGGGCCGCGGGGCGCGGTAGCCCATGAACGTGTCGGCGTCGGGCTCGGCGTCGCACGCCAGGTAGATCTCGGGGCGCGGGCGCGTCTCGGCGAACGCGACGCCCGCGGCGAGCAGCCACCACCGCGGATCGGCCTCCGCGATCGCCGCGAGCTCGCGCTGGAGCTCGGCGGTCCGGCGCGCCCACGCCCTCATGCGGCCTCCGCGGTGTGCGCGGCCTCGACCGGATCCGGCGGGCACCGGCTGTGCAACGCGGCATCCACGTCGATCACCGCCTGCGCTTGGCTGCCAGTCGCCAGCCGTCGCGGGTCTGGTCGGAGGTCGTGACGTTCATCGCCGCCGACAGGCTGTCGGTATATCCCTTCTTCTTGTCGGTGACGCGCCCGGGCAGCTCGGAGCCGTAATAGAACCGCTGGAGCAGCCAGACAAAGAACGACGGCCGATACATGAACAGGTCCGCCACCAGCGACATCTGGGCTTCGTTGTCCCAGAACGCCCGCTTCGGTGCGCCCTCGTGGCGCCGGAGCTTCAGCACGTCGTTCGACACCGGACATCGCGTGATGCAGGCGCGGCACATGTGGTCGCGCCGCGGGCCGAAGAAGTCACCCGCGATCAGGCGGTCGCAGGACTCGGTCCGGGTGATCACGTAGTCGTCGAACGCGCCGACCGGGCAGGCCTCGACGCACAGGTTGCACGTACTGCAGTCCGGGAGCTTCCAGGCGTCGCCGATCGGCGTCGGGTCGTATCGATCGACGGCCGCGTTCAGGAACACGACGTTCAGCTTGCAGTTGAAGCCGAACCGGCGCGAGAAGAACAGCGCGTTCTTGCCGATCGTACCGAGCCCGGCCGCCGTCGCGACCTCCTTGAGCAAGATCGGCACGCTCGCCTGCGAATCGGCGAACGCGACGCCCTTGCCGTAGTGGTCGTTCGCGTGCGCCGCGACGTCGGCGGCCATGCTCTCGACGAAGTAGTCGGCGGCGACGTCGCTGAACAGCGCGAGCACGAGCACCGACGGGCTGGGGATCGCGCGGTGGGTCATCCGCAGCTTGCCGTGCATGTGCAGGCTCCGGCGCTCCAGCGGTCCGTCGCCGAACCGCGCACGCAGCCCACCGGTGTCCAGCACGACCGCGTCGAACGGCACCCCGGGCGGCGCCGCATCGCCAAGCCAGCCGTCGAGCAGGTCGCGCTCGATGACGACGCCCGCGCGTGCCGGCTGGGTCCGGTCTCCGGACAGCTTGGCCCGCGCGCTGTCGTACAGCGGCCTGGCCCACGGCGTCGTCGCGGCCCGGATCGCACGCCAGTTGACGTGCCAGGCGATGTCGCTCGCGTGCCAGCGCGCCGTGCGGAGCCATTCGGGAACGCGCGTGCGGAGCCGGTTGAGCATGGGCGAGTCGACCCTAACACCGACGACCCGCGCGAAGGCGGCGATCGTGAGGCGCGACCCGGGTTGGCGACGCCTCCCGACTGTGCGGCATGTTGCATATCCGAGCCTGGGAGTCGAGCCCAAGCTCAAGCGATCGGTCTGTCGCGTAGCCGGCGACAACCTGTACGGAATCGTCGCTCGAAGACTCGCGACTTCCGAGCTATCGAAGCGACGCCGTCCGCGTCGAGCTCGCAATTCCTGCGCGCGCCCGCGGAGGCCTGGCAAGTCTTGCGCGTGTGCGCCGGGCACTCGCCGCGATCCACGCGATACGGCGGCGAATTCAGCGCCTCGCTTGCGGCGACCACGGCGCGGCGAGCTGGCCTGCGCGATGCACTACCCCAAGCCATGCAAGTACCTCTGGAGATCACATTCCGCGGTATGGCACCGAGTCCCTCCATGGAGGAGGCAGCGGCCGCCTGGCTCGAGCGACTCGCGCATATCTCTGATCGGATCCAGCACTGCCACGTGTGGATCGACCTGCCGCACCAGCACCGTCATCGCGGCGGGTTGTTTCAGGTCAAGATCAACCTCGTGATCCCGGGCGCCGTGCTCGCCGTCGTACAGGACGGCGACGACGTGCACGTCGTGCTCGCGAGCGCGTTCCTCGCCGCGCGCCGTCAGCTCCAGGACCACCTGCAGATCCGCCGCGGCGACGTCAAGCATCACGCCGCCTGACCCAACCGCGCACGACCACTCATTGGAGAACACCTATGAAAACCGACTCTGAGCTCAAGTCCGACGTCATGCGCGAGCTCGCGTGGGACTCCAACATCGACGACACCGTGATCGGCGTCGCCGTCCACCACGGCGTGGTGACCGTCACCGGCACGGTGTCTTGCTGGGCCGAGAAGCATGCCGTGGAGGAGGCCGTCTACCGGATCGCCGGCGTGCGCGATCTCGCCAACGACGTCGAGATCAAGCCGAGCTGGAGCCCCAAGCTCAACGACACCGACATCGCCGAGGCGGTGCGCCGCGCGCTGACCTGGAATCGCTTCGTGCCCGACCAGCAGATCCGGTCGACCGTCGCAGACAGCGGCACGGTGACGTTGACCGGCACGGTCCGGACGCTGGCCGAGCGCGACGAGGCGGAACACGCCATCCGGACGCTCGACGGGGTCCGGTACGTGGTCAACCGCATCGCGGTGGACGCGCCGACCGTCGCGCCCGACTCCCTGCGCGCCACGATCGCGGCGGCGCTCGCACGCCGAGCCAGCCGTGAGGCCACGCACGTCGACGTCGCGGTCGACGGTGACACCGTCGTGCTGACCGGCAGCGTGGACTCCTGGATCGAACGCCGCGCCGTGGTCGGCGCCGCCCGGGGCACCGCCGGGGTGCGGCGCGTCGATGACCGACTCCAGATCGGGCGCTAGATTCCCGGTCGGCGAGTGACCGGATCGGTCACAGCAGGTCCGGCGAGGTCTGGCTCGCCAGCAGCGCGGCGCTCATGATCGTCTCCTGCGTGGCGTCCTTGCGATCGATCACGCGCTTGACCCGCCCGCTGTCCATCACCAGCACACGGTCCGACAGCGCGAGGACCTCGGGAAGCTCCGACGAGATCACGATGATCGCGACGCCGGTCGCCGCGAGCTCGGCGATGATGCGGTGGACCTCGGCCTTGACGGCGACGTCGATCCCGCGGGTCGGCTCGTCGAGGATCAGGATCCGCGGCTTGGTGGCCAGCCACTTCGCGAGCACGACCTTCTGCTGGTTGCCGCCCGACAGGTTATTGACCACCTGCTCGCGCGACGACACCTTGATGCGCAGCGTCCTGATGTAGTCGTCGGTGACCGCCACCTCCTGGCGCCCCGACAGGAACATCCAGAACCGCAGCAGCGAGCGGTGGATCGCGAGGGTCAGGTTCTCGCGCACCGACATCGACAGCACGAGCGCCTGGATCTTGCGATCCTCGGGGACGTAGGCGATGCCGTGGTCGACGGCCTCGCGCGGGCTGCGGATCCGGACCTCCTTGCCGTCGAGGAACACCCGCCCGCTCGTCCGCGGGCCGGCGCCGATCAGCATGCGCGCGGTCTCGGTCCGGCCGGCGCCGATCAGGCCAGCGAACCCGAGGATCTCGCCCCGGCGCAGCGTGAAGCTCACGTCCTGGACGTGCGGCGGGCCCGACAGCCCCTCGACCCGCAGGATCTCGGCGCCGGGCTCGACCACGCGGCGCGGCGCCACGGCTGCGAGCTCGCGGCCGACCATCGCCGTGATCAGATCGGCCATCGTGCCGGTCCGCGAGTTGACCTCGCCCGCGTTCTTGCCGTCGCGCAGCACGACGATCCGCTCGGTGATCGCGAACACCTCGTTGAGCTTGTGCGAGATGAACACCACGGCGGTGCCGCGCCCCTTGAGCTCGCGGATCACCTTGAACAACCGCTCGGTCTCCTTGTCGGTGAGCGACGACGTCGGCTCGTCCATGATCAGGAGCTTCACGTCGTTGAGCAGCGCCTTGGCGATCTCGATCATCTGCTGGACCGCGGTCGACAGCTGGCTCAGATCGACATCGAGCTCGATCTCGAGGCCGAGGCGCTCGAACAGCTCGCGCGCCTTCTTGCGCATCGCCCGGTAATCGAGGAACGGCGTGCCGCGCCGCCGGATCTCCCGCCCGAGGAACAGGTTGTCGAGCAACGGCAGGTTGAGGCAGTTGTTGAGCTCCTGGAAGATCAGCGTGACGCCCGCCGCCTGGGCTTCCTGGATGCTCGCGAACCCGGCGCGGCGGCCCTGGTAGAGGATCTCACCCGCGTCGGGGCGGTACACGCCGGCCAGGGTCTTGACCAGGGTCGACTTGCCGGCGCCGTTCTCGCCGAGTAGCCCGACGACCTCGCCGGGGCGGATCGAGAAGTCGACGCCGTCCAGCGCGCGCACGCCGGGAAACGACTTGGCGAGCCCCTTCACCTCGAGCAGTGCTTCGCTCACGGTCATCCTCGGCGCTTCGCGCGATCGAGCAACGCGGCGAGCACGATGATCACGCCGATGATCGCCGTGTGCCAGTACGACGAGATGTGCATCTGGACCAGGCCGCTCTGGATGACACCCATGATGCAGGCGCCGATCAGGACGCCGAGCACGCTCCCCGATCCGCCCGACAGCGAGGTCCCGCCGATCACCGCCGCGGCGATCGAGTCGAGCTCCCAGCCCTTGCCGGTGTCCGCCTGCGCGGAGTTGAACCGCGACACCAGGATGATCCCGGCGAGCGCCGCGGCGCCGGCCGAGATCATGTAGAGCGCGAGCTTGATCCGGCGGACGTTGACGCCGGACAGAAACGTCGCCTGCTCGTTGCCCCCCATCGCATAGACCCGGCGGCCGAACGCCGTGTAGGTCAGCACCACGTGGACGGCGATCGCGACGACCAGCGTGATCCAGACCGGAATCGCGATCCCGAACAGGTCGCCCTGGGCGACCGGCAGAAACGACTCCGGAATCTCGGTGATCGGCACGCCCTTGGTGAGCCCCAGGACCATCCCCGAGGCGAACGACAGCATCCCGAGCGTCGCGATGAACGGCGCGAGCCGGGTATAGGCGATCAGGACACCGTTGATCGCGCCCATGACCAGGCCCGCACCGGTGCCGAGCAGCACGGCCAGCACGGGGTTGATCTCGATCTTCATGCAGTAGGCGGCGACCATGCCGGCGAGCGCCATGATCGAGCCGACCGATAGATCGATCCCGCCGTGGAGGATCACGAACAGCTGGCCCAGCGCCACGAGGGCGACGAACGAGATCTGACGCGACAGGATGTGGAGGTTCGAGCCCGACACAAAGTTCGGCGCGACCACCGTGATCCCGACCAGGATCAGGACCAGCGCCAAGAAGATCGCCGCCTCCCGGCGGTGGACGATATGCGAGACCACCGCACGCACACCGCCAGCGGGATCCCGCGGCGCCGGGCTCACCGGGCTCGCGGGTACATCGGATTGATTTTCCATCGCTACTGCCTTCGTCGCGGGAGATCCCTGCGGTGGCGCGGTCACAGCGCCGGCGGACACTACTTCGCGGCGAACTCTTTCTTCATCTCGGCCATGTAGCTACCGACGTTGTCCTTGGTGACGAACAGGACGCCGGTGTCGGTGACCTTGGGCAGCGTCTTGCCCTTGGTGGCGTCGAGCAGCGCCTCGACCGAGAGCCAGCCCATCTTGAACGTCTTCTGGACCAGGCAGAACGCCACCGAGCCGTCCTTGATGCCCGCCAGCGTGTCCTTGAGATCGTCGAACCCGGCGATCAGGATCTTGCCGGTCTTCTTCTGCTGCTTGACCACCGCAGCCGCGGCCGGGGCACCCTCGGCCGAGACCGAGAACACAGCGGTCACGTCGGGATAGCTCTGCAGGACTGCCTCGGTCTTGTTGGTCGCGACCGAGAAGTCACCGTTGGTATCGACGACGTCGAGCACCTTCACGCCGGGCGCGGTCTTGGCGAGCGCGTCCTTGAAGCCCTTGGTGCGCAGGTTCAGGTTGGTCGCAGCCAGGCCGCCCTGGAGGATCACGAGCTTGCCCTGGCCCTTCATGACCTGGCCCATCTTCTTGCCGGCCTCGAAGCCCGCGGTCTCGTTGTCCGTGCCGATGTAGGTCAGCGCGGCAGACGCCGGCGCCGGCGCGTCGAACGTGATGACCTTGATGCCGGCCTTGGTGGCCTCGGCGATCACCGGCACGAGGCCGGCGTTGTCGACCGCCGACAGCGCGATCCCATCCACGCCCTGCGCGATCAGCTCCTCGATGGCCTTGACCTGGAGCGGCAGCTCCATCTTCTGTGGATCGACGCGATCGACCTTCACGCCGTACTTCGCGGCGGCGGCCTTGAAGCCGTCATAGCAGGGCTCGTAATACGGGTGTACGGCCTTGGTCACCATCACGAACGTCGGGACCTTGTCCTTGCCAAAGGCCGAGAACGATCCGACGACCGCGACAATCAATGCCGCAACACTCAATGGCACAATGCGCTTCATAAACCTCTACTCACGGGGATAGGATTTGAGGGCTCGACCCTAAGCGCACGCAGCCGCGCATACAAGCGAAACTCCGGGTGACCTTGCTTGCTGCAGTGCAGCACAGCGCATGAGGGTTCCTCGGTGATCCGCGCGAAATTCATCACTCGTGAATATTAGGAGTGTCCGGACCACATTCATGTGTGTCCGGACCACAATTGCACCCTGCGCAGCTCGTTTACGCACCGCGGCATCAGCGCCGCCACATCGACTACCAGTACTGGTGCACGAGCGGACGGATGCGCGCCTGGTACAGGCTGGCGATGCGCTCCCGCGTGGCGGCCGACAGCTTCGGGAGCGCCGCCGCGCGCACGTTGTCCTCGACCTGGGCCGGCCGCTTGGCCCCCGGGATCGCGCAGCTGACGGCGTCGTGCTCGAGGATCCAGCCGAGCGCGAGCTGGGCCATGTGGAAGCCAGGCGGCACCAGCGCGCGCAGCTCCTCGACGACCTCGAGCCCGACCCGGTAGTCGACGCCGGAGAACGTCTCGCCGCGATCGAACGCCGCGCCGTCGCGGTTGAACGCGCGGTGATCGTCCTTGGCGAAGCTCGAGCTCGCGTCCAGCTTGCCGGTCAACATTCCCGACGACAGCGGCACCCGGGCCAGGATGCCGACCTTGCGCTCCTGCGCGCGGGCAAACAGCAGATCGGCCGGCCGCTGCCGGAACAGGTTGAAGATGATCTGGATGCTCTGGACGTTCGGGTACTCGATCGCCTTGAGCGCTTCCTCGACCCGCTCGACGCTGACACCGTAGAACCGCAGCTTGCCGGCGCGGACCAGCTGATCGAGGCCGTCGAACACCTCGGGCATGTAATAGACGTCGGTCGGCGGGCAGTGCAGCTGCAGCAGATCGAGCGCGTCGACCTCGAGGTTTTTCAGGCTGCGCTCCACGTACCCGGTCAGGCTCGCCAGGGTGTAGGCACCCGCGCCGTGCGGCTGTGCCCGGCGCCCGGCCTTGGTGGCGATGTGAAACGGGGTCTTGGTCTCGCGCCTCAGGCGGGCCAGCAGCTGCTCGCTGCGGCCGTCGCCGTAGACATCGGCGGTGTCGAAGAAGTTGACGCCGAGCTCGAGGGCGCGCCGCAGCGCCGCCATCGATTCGTCATCCGAGACGGTGCCCCAGGTGCCGCCGATCGCCCACGCGCCAAAACTGATCGTGCTGACGTCAAAGCCGGTTCGTCCCAATGATCGCGTCTGCATCGCTCGCTCCTTCCGCGGATCCGCGGTGCGCCACCCTACCGCGTCGCGCCCGCGCGGGCATGCCGGCCCGCCCCCGACCCGCGCCCGCCCGCGCCCGTCAGGGCGGCGTTTGATCGATCGCCACCCACGCGCCGGTGCGCGCGCTGGCGAACACGGCGTCGATGGCGCGCATGTTGGCGACCGCGTCCTCGAGCGGCGTTGGCACCGGCGTATCGTCGAGGATCGCGCGGGACAGCGCGTCGCCCTCGAGGGTGTACTGATCGCAGATCTCGAACACGATCTCGTCGAGCCGGTCGCCGCGGCCGTGCCACAGCCGGCACGGCTGGTCGGGCGGCGCGTTGAACGGGATCTCGATCTCGATCCGGCCCTCGGTGCCCAGGACGTGGACCCGCTGGTACGGCTGGAGCTGCGTCGAGCACGTGAACGACGACGTCTGTTGACCGAAATCGAGCAACGCCGAGCTGATCCGGTCGGTCTTGAACCGCGGATCGCTGTCGATCAGGCCGAGCACCCGGCGCGGCTCGGCGCCGAACACGAAGCGCGACAGCGAGACGGTGTAGCAACCGATGTCGAGCATCGCACCGCCCCCGACGTCGGCCTGGTTGCGGACGTTGCCGGGATCCTCGTTGAAGTACGAGAACATCGACTGCACCACGCGCGGCTCGCCCACGCCGCCTTCGCGGACGATCTCGATGGCGCGCCGCCACTGCGGGTGCAGCCGGTACATGAACGCCTCCATGATCTTCTGGCGCGGATGGCGGCGCGACGCGTCGAGCAGCGTCTGGGCTTGCGCGGCGTCCAGGCCGATCGGCTTCTCGCACAGCACGTGCTTGCCAGCCTCGAGCGCCTTGATCGACCACGGCACATGGAGATGGTTGGGCGATGGGTTGTAGACGACCTCGATCTCGGGGTCGGCGAGCAGCTCCTCGTAGGAGCCGTAGGCCCGGGGGATGCCGAGCTCGCCGGCGACCGCGCGTGCCCGCGAGAGATCACGCGACGCGATGGCGGTGAGCTCGACATGCTCGCAGCGACGAAGCGCTGGCAAGAGCTTCGTCTGCGCGAACCCGGACGTACTGAGAATGCCCCATTTGACTCTGCGCATCATGTCTCCTCTGACCCCGCGCATCATGTCACTTTCGGCAGAAGGTAGTTAATTAGAATGGCCGACGGAATGACCGGGCGTTGCGCCCCGAATCCGTATCTCGTGTCTTGACTTTTCGGGCGACTGGCGCAGACAGTCTATCTGGAAATTCGCCGCCGAATCTGGTGGATCTCGATTACCCGAAGGACAGGCATCATGAAGGTCTCCCGTTTCTGGACGCTCGCGTTCGTTGCTGTTGCTGCGCTATGCATCGGCAGCTCGGCATTTGCCCAGACCGTCGGCGTATCGTGGTCGAACTTTCAGGAGGAGCGCTGGAAGCGCGATGAGGCCGCGATGAAGGCGGCGATCGAGAAGGCCGGCGGCAAGTACCTCAGCGCCGACGCCCAGGGCTCGAACGAGAAGCAGGTCTCCGACATCGAGAACCTGATCACGCGCGGCGCCAAGGTGCTGATCGTGCTGGCGTGGGACGCCGACGCCGTGGTGCCCGCGGTGCGCGCGGCCAAGGCCGAGGGGATCCAGGTCATCGCCTACGATCGCCTGATCCAGGACAAGGATGTCTTCTACCTCACGTTCGACAACGTCGAGGTCGGCCGCATGCAGGCGCAGGGCGTGCTCAAGAAGAAGCCGGCCGGCAACTACGTCTTCATCAAGGGCTCGCCGACCGATCCGAACGCCGACTTTCTCCACAAGGGGCAGCTCGAGGTCCTCGATCCAGCGATCAAGGCCGGCAAGATCAAGGTCGTCGGCGAGCAGTACACCGAGGGCTGGGCGCCCGAGGTCGCGCAGCGCAACATGGAGCAGATCCTGACCAAGAACAACAACAAGGTCGACGCCGTCGTGGCGTCGAACGACGGCACCGCCGGCGGCGTGGTCTCCGCGCTGCGGGCCCAGAACCTCGTCGGGATCCCGGTCTCGGGCCAGGACGGCGACATCGCCGCGCTGAACCGGGTCGCGCTCGGCGAGCAGACCGTGAGCGTGTTCAAGGACGCACGCAAGCTCGGCGAGGCCGCCGGCACCCTGGCGGTCCAGCTGGCCAAGGGCAAGAAGCCCAAGGACATCGCCGGCTCCGTGACCTGGGCCGAGGGCACCAAGAAGATTCCGATGACCTCGATGTTCCTGAAGCCGGTCCCTGTCACCTCGGACAACCTCGACTACGTGATCTCCGGTGGCTGGACGACCAAGGCACAGGTGTGCAAGGGCGTGGTCGCGGCCAAGGCCCCCGCGGCGTGTAAATAGCGCTCGGGCGCGATGAACAGCGAACAGTCGATCCCACAGCAACCGCCATCGGCATCGCTTGGCCAGCGCCGGCGGCAGCTCGGTGATGTTCTGCAGGCGCGGATGCTCTCCATGCTTCTGGCCCTGGCCGCGATCTGGATCGCGCTGGAGCTGGCGACGCACGGCATCTTCCTCACCCCGCGCAATCTCTACAATCTCTCGATCCAGACCTCGGTCGGCGCGATCCTGTCGTGCGGCATGGTGTTCGTCATCGTGGCGCGGCAGATCGATCTGTCGGTCGGTTCGCTGATCGCGTTCACCGGGGTGCTCACGGCGTTCGCGCAGGTCCGCTGGCTCGATGGCCATCCAGGCGTGGCCTGGATCCTCAGTATCGTCGTCGGGCTCGCCATCGGCGTCGGCGTCGGCCTGTTCCAGGGCTGGTGGGTGGCCTACCGCGGCATCCCGGCGCTGGTCGTGACGCTCGCCGGCTTCCTGATCTACCGCGGCGCCGCGTTCATGGTCGCCGATGGCCAGACCATCGCGCCGCTCGACGAGACCTACCAGCGCCTGGGCGGCGGCGCCGCGGGCTCGCTCGGGGTGACCGCGAGCTGGGTGCTCGGCGCCGCGGCCTGCGCGTGGCTGGCGTGGCAGGTGTGGAACACGCGCCGCGAGCGGGGCAAGTACACCGACGTGCCGCCGCCGGTGTGGCTCGACGTCCTGAAGGTGGTGTTCGGCGTCGCGGCGATCCTCGCGTTCGTCGCGATCATGGCGAGCTATCCGGATCGCACCAAGCTCGACGACAACGGCAACGGCCCGGGCATGGGCATCGGGATCCCGGTGCTGCTCCTCATCCTCGTGGTGATCGTGCTGTCGTTCCTGGCGCACCGCACCCGGTTCGGCCGCTACGTGTTCGCGTACGGCGGCAACCCGGAATCGGCCCTGCTCGCCGGCATCAACACCCGGTTCTTGCTCGTCAAGATCTTCGTGATGATGGGCGTCCTGTCGGCGGTCGCCGCGGTGATCACGACGGCGCGGCTCAACGCCGGCGCCAACTCGATAGGTCAGCTCGCCGAGCTCTATGCGATCTCGGCCGCGGTGATCGGCGGTACGTCGCTGGCCGGCGGCGTAGGCTCGGTGCCCGGCGCGGTGATCGGCGCGCTCATCATCCAGAGCCTCGACAACGGCCTGGTCATCCTCGACGTCGGCAGCGCGCCGCGCCAGATCATCATCGGCCTGGTGCTGGTCGCCGCGGCGTGGTTCGACGTCGTCTACAACAAGCGGCGGAACCGATGAGCGCACCTCTGGTCGAGATGATCGGCATGCACAAGCACTTCGGCGCGCTGCGCGCCGTCGACGACGTGTCGTGCGAGCTCCACCCGGGCGAGGTCGTCGGCGTGCTCGGCCATAACGGCGCGGGCAAGACGACGCTCATCAAGATGCTGTCGGGCGTGTATCCTGACGATGGCGGTACGATCAAGGTGCACGGCCGGGCGGTGAAGCTCGCGAGCCCGCGCGACGCGCAGCGCGCCGGCATCGAGACCATCTACCAGCACCTCGCGCTCGCCGACAACATCGACGCCGCCGGCAACCTGTTCCTGGGACGCGAGCTGCTCACCCGGTGGGGTACGCTCGACATCCACCGGATGGCGCACGAGGCCGGCAAGATCATCCGGCGGATCAACCCGAGCTTCACGCAGACCCACCTGCCGGTCCGCGCGCTGTCGGGCGGGCAGCGCCAGACCGTCGCGATCGCGCGGGCGCTGTACTTCAACGCCAAGATCCTCATCATGGACGAGCCGACCGCGGCGCTCGGCCCCGGCGAGACCCAGATCGTCAAAGATCTGATCATGAGCCTCAAGCGCGACGGCATCGGGATCTTCATCATCAGCCACGAGATGCGCGACGTGTTCGACGTCTGCGATCGCCTCGTGGTGCTCAAGAACGGCAAGCTGGTCGGCACCACCAAGGTGTCCGACGTCACCGAGGACGAGGTCCTCGGCATGATCATCCTCGGCAAGTCCCCCGCACCGCGCGCCGCGCCCGGCGCGCCGCCAGCGTAAGCGAGCTCGCATGTACCTGGGAATCGACATCGGCACCTCGGAGGTGAAGGTCGCGCTCGTCGACGGCGCGGGGCAGCTCATCGCGGTCGGTCGTGCCGCGCTCGACATCTCCCGGCCGCACCCGCTGTGGTCGGAGCAAGATCCCGAGAGCTGGGTGCGCGCCACCCAGGCGGCGATCGCCGATCTCGCGGCCGGACATGGCGGCGCGCTCGGGCAGGTCACCGGCATCGGCCTGTCCGGGCAGATGCACGGCGCCGTGCTGCTCGACGCCAAGGACCGGGTCCTGCGGCCCGCCATCCTGTGGAACGACACGCGCTCCGCCGCCGAATGCGCGGTGCTCGAAGCGCGCGTGCCCGAGGCACGCCAGCTGACCGGTAACATGGCGATGCCCGGGTTCACCGCGCCCAAGCTGCTGTGGGTCGCCGCGCACGAACCGGAGACGTTTGCCGCGACCGCCAAGGTGCTGCTGCCCAAGGACTACGTGCGGTGGTGGCTCACCGGCGAGTATGTCTCCGAGATGTCAGACGCCGCCGGCACGCTGTGGCTCGACGTGCAGCGCCGCGCGTGGTGCGATCCGATGCTCGCCGCGACCGGCCTCGACCGCTCGCACATGCCGCGGCTCGTCGAGGGGTCGGCGCCGAGCGGGGTGCTGCGCAGCGAGCTCGCGCGGGCCTGGGGCATGACCGGCGCGGTGGTCGTCGCCGGGGGCGCCGGTGACAACGCGGCCAGCGCGGTGGGGCTCGGGGTGGTCGCCGAGGGCGAGGGCTTCCTCTCGCTCGGCACCTCGGGCGTATTCTTCGTGGCCAACGACGGCTACCGGCCCGCGCCAGACCGCGGCGTCCACACGTTCTGCCACGCGCTGCCCGGGATGTGGCACCAGATGGCGGTCATGCTGTCGGCGGCGAGCTGCCTGCGCTGGGTCAGCCATCTCACCGGCGCCGCCGACGAAGCCGCGCTGATCGCCGAGGCCGAGGCGCTCGCCCCCGCGGCGCGGTCGCAGGCGCCGGTGTTCCTGCCCTACCTGTCCGGAGAGCGGACACCGCACAACGACGCGTTCGCCCAGGGCGTGTGGTTTGGCCTGCGCCACGACACCGACCGCGCCCAGCTCGGCTACTCCGTGCTCGAAGGCGTCGCGTTCGGCCTCGCCGACGGCCTGGCCGCGGTCCGCGAGGCCGGGGGCGTCGCGCGCTCGGTGGCGTTGACCGGCGGCGGCAGCCGGAGCCGGTTCTGGGCCCAGCTGATCGCCAGCGCGCTCGATGTCCCGCTGGCGCTGCCGGAGGGCAGCGAGGTCGGTGCGGCGCTGGGCGCGGCCCGCCTTGGCCATCTGGCCGCCGACCCGCGGGCGACGATCGCGTCGGTATGTCCCGCGCCGCCGGTCGCCGCGATGGTCGAGCCGCTGGCGGCATGGCAACCTGATCTGCAGGCCCGGCTGGCGCGGTTTCGCGCGCTGTATCCGCAGCTGCGGCAGCTGTTCCGATCCGCCATTTCGACCTGACGAGGAGCGCACCGCATGACCGAGTTCTTTGCCGAGATTCCCCCGATCCGTTACCAGGGTCCCGACAGCACCGACCCGCTCGCGTTCCGCGCGTACGACAAGAACCGCGTCGTGCTCGGCAAGCCGATGGCCGAGCAGCTGCGTTTCGCCGTGTGCTACTGGCACACGTTCTGCTGGAACGGCTTCGACCCGTTCGGCTACGACGGCACGTTCCAGCGTCCGTGGCAGATGCCCGGCGACGCGATGGCGCAGGCCCGGCTCAAGGCCGACGTCGCGTTCGACTTCTTCGCGCGGCTCGGGGTCCCGTTCTTCACGTTCCACGATCGCGACGTCGCGCCCGAGGGCCGGACCGCGCGCGAGAGCAAGAAGAACCTCGACGCGATGCTCGAGCACCTCCAGGGCCACATGGCGCGGACCGGCGTCAAGCTGCTGTGGGGCACGGCGAACCTATTTTCGCACCGCCGCTACATGTCCGGGGCGGCGACCAATGCCAACCCGGAGATCTTCGCGTTTGCCGCCGCGCAGGTCAAGGAGATGCTCGAGGCGACCCACCGCATGGGCGGCGAGAACTATGTGTTGTGGGGCGGCCGCGAGGGCTACGAGACGCTGCTCAACACCGACATCGGCCAGGAGCTCGATCAGCTCGCGCGGTTTCTCAGCATGGCCGTCGACCACGCGCACAAGATCGGGTTCACCGGCACGCTCTTGATCGAGCCCAAGCCACGCGAGCCGACCAAGCACCAGTACGACTTCGACAGCGCGACGGTGTACGGATTCCTGCGCCGGTACGGCCTCGAGAAGGACATCAAGGTCAACATCGAGGCCAACCACGCGACCCTGGCCGGCAAGAGCTTCGAGCACGAGATCGCCACCGCGCTGGCGCTCGGCATCTTCGGTAGCGTCGACCTCAACCGCGGCGATCCGCAGCTCGGCTGGGATACCGATCAGTTCCCGAACAACGTCCCCGATCTCGCGGTGGCGCTGTACCAGATCCTCCAGGGCGGCGGGTTCACCACCGGCGGCTTCAACTTCGACGCCAAGCTGCGCCGGCAGTCGATCGACGCGGTGGATCTGTTCTACGGCCACATCGGCGCGATGGACGTCGCGGCCCGGGCGCTGCTCGCCGCCGAGCGGATGATCACCGACGGCAGCCTCGCCAAGGCGGTCCAGGATCGCTACGCCGGCTGGCGCACACCGTTCGGTCGCGACCTCCTGGCCGGGAGCTCGTCACTCGAGACGCTGTCGGCCCACGTGCTCGCCAGCGACACCGAGCCCGAGCCGGTATCGGGTCGCCAGGAGTACCTCGAGAACCTGGTCAATCGGTTCTGCTGAGCCTGGTGGGGGCCGCGCCAGCGCGCGTCGGAGTCAAGTCCGCTTGGATCGGGCGAACAGACGCTGCAGCAAGCAGAACGCGAGCAACAGCAGGCTGATGACGATCGTCGTCCACCACGAGTTCAGGCTGCCGTCGAAGTTGATCAGGGTCTGGATGACGCCGTAGAGCAGCACGCCGAACAGCGTGCCGACCACGTATCCCGTGCCGCCGGTCAGCAGCGCGCCGCCGATCACGGCCGCCGCAATGGCATCGAGCTCGGTCCCCATGGCGTGGCGGCCGTAGCCCGACAGCATGAAGAACGTCGTCACGACGCCGGCCAGCGCCGCGCAGAACCCATTGAACGTGTAGACCAGCACCTTGGTCCGTGCCACCGGCAGGCCCATCAGCAGCGCCGACTGCTCGTTGCCCCCGATCGCGTAGATCGTCCGCCCGAACCGGGTGAAGTGGGCCAGGTAGAACGCGATCGCCAGCACGCTCAGCGCGAGCAAGACGTTGACCGTGATCGACGAGTCGTACACCAGCGGGATCCGGAACAGCGCGACATCGGTGTAGAACGAGTTCTCGATCGTGATCGAGTCGATGCTGATCACGTAACAGAGCCCGCGGGCGAAGAACATCCCGGCCAGCGTGGCGATGAACGGCTGGGTCTTGAAGTACTGGATGACCACACCCGTGACGAACCCGAACGCAGCGCCCATCACGAGGACCAGCGCGATGACGCCCGCCGGGTTCCAGCCGTGGCGCTCGACCAGCGTGGCCGACACCATGCTCGTCAGCGCGATGACCGAGCCGACCGACAGATCGATGCCACCCGAGATGATGACCAAGGTCATCCCCGTCGCGGTGATCAGCAGGGCCGCGTTGTCGATGAACAGGTTGAGGAATACCTGGAGCGTGAAGAAGCCGTCGAACTTGTACGCACCGGCGCCGTACATGAGCAGGAACAGCCCGATGGTGACCGCGAGCGGCAAGAACCGCTGATACCGCACGATCAGCGACCTCGGCCGCCGATCGATGCCGCGGGGGGCTTTGCCTCCCGCCGCCCCGGCAAAGCCGCCAGGGTCCCCACCGACCGCTCCGTCGCGGTTCATCGCGCCCCCGGTTTGCGGCGGGCCGCCGCGACGGACCCGATCCACGCCTTGACCTTGTCAGATTGCACGATGCTGATGCTGAACACGACAGCGCCTTTGACAACCAGCGTGATCTCCGGAGCGACCCCCGCGGCGTAGATGGTGGTGGTGAGCGTCTGGACGATCAGCGCGCCGAGCATGCTACCGAACAGAAAGAACCTGCCGCCCGCCAGCGACGTGCCACCGAGCACGACGGCGAGGATCGCGTCGAGCTCGTACCAGAGCCCCGCGTTGTTGCCGTCCGCGCTCTTGATGTTCGAGCTGACGATCAACCCGGCGATGCCGGCGCACAGGCCACACACCGAGTACACGGCGAACGTGATCGTCCGCGCGCGGACCCCGGTGAGCCGCGACGCCACGGGGTTGATCCCGATCGCCTCGATGAACAGCCCGAGCGCGGTCTTGCGGGTCAACAGCACGATGATCGCGGCGACCGCCGCGACGATGAACAGCGAGAACGGCACGCCGAGCAGGAAGCCGTTTCCGATCACGTAGTACGGGCTGTAATAGATCGTGATGATCTGACCTTTGGTGATCAGCTGGGCCACACCGCGCCCGGCGCCGAGCAGGATCAACGTCACGATGATCGGCTGCATGCCGAGGTACGACACCAGCACGCCGTTCCACATGCCGAGCACGAGCGACACGCCCAGCGCCGCCGCGATCACGACCGGCAACGAGAACCGTGTGACGTCCTCCATCCCGGTGCCGCCGTTCATGACCAGCTCACCGCCGATCATCGACGCCGCGACCGCGGCCGAGATCGCGACCACCGCACCGACCGAGATGTCGATGCCCTGCGTGGCGATCACCAGGGTCAAGCCCATGGCGATGATCATGAGCGACGATGAGCGGTTCAGGATATCGACGACGCTGCCGCTGAGATGGCCGTCCTGGACCGAGATCGCGAAGAAGTGCGGATCGTTCACCACGTTGTAGATGAGCAACAGCACCAGCGCCGTGAGCGCCCAGAAGTGGTGATGGCCGAGCACGCGCTGCACCCAACCCGGATGCATGGCGACGGGCGGCGTGGCCGCGACGGGCGGTGTGACCTTGGGCGCTGGCGTCACAGCGAGCCCCCCGCGATGATCTGAAACACCTTCTTCTCGTCGGCGTCGCTGCCCGCCATCTCACCCACCTTCGTGCGATCGCGCAGCACGACCAGGCGGTCCGCGTAACGCAAGATCTCGTCCATCTCCGATGAGCTGAACACCACGGCCATGCCGTTGTCGCATAGCGCCATGACCTCCGCCATGATCTCGACCTTGGCGCCGACGTCGATGCCGCGGGTCGGCTCGTCGAGGATCAGCAGCCGTGGATCGGTGGCCAGCCAGCGCGCCAGCAGCACCTTCTGCTGGTTGCCGCCGCTCAGCGTCGAGATCGGAACGTCGGCATCCGGGGTCTTGATGCCGAGCAGCTTGATGTACGACCGCGCGATCTCGTCCTGCCGCGCGCGCGACAGGCTGCGGAAGATGCCGCGCTTGCACTGCAGCGCGATGATGATGTTCTCGCGGATCGACAGCTCACCGAGCACGCCGTCGTGCTTGCGATCCTCGGGGCAGAACCCGATGCCGTGCACGATGGCGTCGAGCGGCGAGCTAAATCGCACGGCCTTGCCCTCGATCTCGAGCGTGCCGTGGTCGGGCCGGTCGACGCCGAACAGCAGCCGCGCCGTCTCGGTGCGCCCCGACCCGAGCAGACCCGCGATGCCGAGCGCCTCGCCTCGCTGCACGGTGAGGTCGATACCGGTGACCGAACCGGCCTTGCCGAGGCCGCGAGCCTGCACGACGGGCGTCGTGGCGGGAGCGTCCACCGCCGCGCTGGCGGCGCGCGCGGCCCGCACGGGGACGTCCGCGATCTCCTTGCCCACCATCTTGACGATGAGGTCCATGCGCGTCAGCGCGGCCACCGGGTACTCACCGACGAGCTGGCCGTTGCGAAGCACGGTGAACCGATCCGAGATCTCGAACACCTGGTTGAGGAAGTGACTGATGAACAGGATGGCGATGCCCTGCGCCTTGAGCCGCCGTATGACCGCGAACAGCATCTTGACTTCGTCCTCGGCGAGGCTCGAAGTCGGCTCGTCGAGGATCAGCAGCCTGGTGCGGACCTCGGTCCTGCCCTGGGTCTCCGACGTAAGCGAGCGCGCGATCGCGACCATCTGCTGGACGGCCAGCGGATAGCTCCCGAGCGGCGCGGTGACGTCGATGTGGATGTTGAGCTCCTCGAGGGCCGCGGCCGCCTCGCGCCGCATCTTGCCCCACCGGATCGCGACGGTGCTGGTGCCCCCGCGGCCAAGCAAGATGTTCTCCGCCACCGAGAGGTTCGGGCACAGATTCACCTCTTGAAACACCGTGCTGATGCCGAGCCGCTGGGCGTCGAGCGGGCTCTGTGGCCGGATCTCCACGCCGTCGAGCAGCAGCTGGCCAGCGTCGGGCGAGTACACGCCGGTCAACACCTTGACCAGCGTGGACTTGCCTGCGCCGTTCTGCCCCATGAGCGAGTGGATCTCGCCGGGCATCAGGCGGAAGTCGACCCCAGAGAGAGCGCGCACTCCCGGGAAGTGCTTCGTGATCCCTCGCATCTCGAGAACCGGGCGTGCGTCGTCGGTCATAGCTATTTTCGATCGGCCGTATCAGCGCCCGGGCCCGGCATCGGGTCGCGAGCTGCTCAGTACTTGCGGTTCGGGAATTCCTTCGCCGCGGTCTCCGCCGGGAACACGCCCTCCTGGGTGACGATCCGCTTGGCCAGCGTCTTGCCGGCCATGAGATCCTTCACGGCGCTCATCAGCTGCGGTCCAAGCAGCGGGCTGCACTCGACCGAGACGTTGAGCTTGCCGGCCATCATCGCCTGGAACGCACCCTTCACGCCGTCGATCGAGACGATCAAGATGTCCTTGCCCGGCTTCAACCCGGCTTCCTCGATCGCCTGGATGGCGCCGATCGCCATGTCGTCGTTGTGGGCGTAGAGCACGTTGATCTTCTTGCCCTCGGCCTTGAGGAACGCCTCCATGACTTCCTTGCCCTTGGCGCGCGTGAAGTCACCGGTCTGCGAGCGCAGGATCTTGAACTTGGGCTTGTCCTTGATGATCTCCTCGAAGCCCTTCTTGCGATCGATCGCGGGCGCCGAACCGACCGTGCCCTGGAGCTCGACGATGTTCACCGTCGCCTGGTCCTTGGTCTTGTCGACCAGCCAGTTCGCGGCGCGCCGGCCCTCCTCGACGAAGTCCGAACCCATGAAGGCCACCCACAGCGTGTCGTCTTTGACGTTGACGGCGCGGTCGGTGAGGATCACCGGGATCTTGGCGGCCTTCGCCTCGCGCAGCACGGGCTCCCAGCCGGTCTCGACCACCGGCGAGAAGGCGATGACATCGACCTTCTGCGCGATGAACGATCGGATCGCCTTGATCTGGTTCTCCTGCTTCTGCTGCGCGTCGGAGAACTTGAGGTTGATGCCGGCGGTTTCGGCGGCTTCCTTGATCGACTTGGTGTTCGCGGTGCGCCATTCGCTCTCCGCGCCGATCTGCGAGAACCCGAGCGTAATCTTCTTGTCGGCCCGGGCGGTGCCGGTCATGGCGAGCGCCGAGAGCAATAGTACCGCGATCGCTGAGAGTCCGTTCTTCATGGCAGAGTCCTTGGTGGCTATTGGTCTTTGTCGCCAAAGACCTTCTGCCCGTAATATGCGTCTTTTCCGTGCTTCCTTTCAAAGTGCTTATTGACCAAAGATCGCGACAGACGCGGTGCGTCGGAATTGATGCTGCGCGTGATGAACGCCATCCGGGCAATTTCCTCTAGTACCGCACCGTTGTATACCGCCTTGTCGGCGTCGCTGCCCCAGGCGAACGGGCCATGGCCCGCGACCAGGACCATCGGGGTGTGCAGCGGATTGCGCTCGCGGAAGCACGTCACGATCTGGTGGCCGGTCGCGGTTTCATAGTCGCCGGCGAGCGCCTCGTCTGCGAGAAGCTCCGTGCACGGCACGTCCTCGGCCAGGTGATCGGCGTGCGTGGTCCCGTAGATCGGGATCGGCGTGCACGCCTGCGCCCATCCCGTGGCGTAGGTCGAGTGGGTGTGAATGATTCCACCGACTCCCGGAAAGCTCCGGTACAGGACGATGTGCGTCCGGGTGTCCGACGACGGCCGCAGCCGGCTGTCCACCAGCTTGCCCTCGAGGTCGACGACCACGATGTCCTCGACGGTGAGCCGGTCATAGGGGACGCCGCTGGGCTTGATCGCCAGCACGCCTTGCGCCGGATCGAGCGCCGAGACGTTACCGAACGTGTAGATCGCCAGGCCGCGCCGCGGGATCTCGAGGTTCGCGGCAAGCACCCGGTCCCGCAGCTCGCGATGACTGAGCTGGCTCACGCCCACGTTGGCCCCGATGTCATCGGCCCATCCCGGTGCCACCGTAGGCGGCGTCGTTCCAGCGCAGCTCGTTGCGGAGCGCCGAGAGGTTGGTGTCCGCGCCGATGTGGACCAGCTCGATGCCGGCCATCGCGGCGAAGTCCTCGAGGTGCGCGATCGAGACCGCGCGGCTGAACCCCACGTGATGCGCGCCACCCGCGAGGATCCAGGCCTCGCAGCCGCGCTTGAAGTCGGGCCGCGGGATCCACATCGCGCGCGCCACCGGCAGGTTCGGCATCGCATGATCGGCCGGTACCGCGTCGACCTCGTTGACGATCAGCCGCATCCGGCTGCCGAGATCGATCAGCGTCGCATTGACCGCGAGGCCGGGCGCGGCGTCGAACACCAGCCGGCACGGATCGGCCTTGCCGCCGATGCCGAGCGGATGGGTCTCGAGCGTCGGCTTGCCCACCGCGATCGACGGACAGACCTCGAGCATGTGGGCGCCCAGGACGCGCTCATGGCCCTTGACGAGGTGATACGTGTAGTCCTCCATGAACGACACGCCGCCCGGCCGCCCCGCGGACATCACCTTCATGGCGCGGATCAGCCCCGAGGTCTTCCAGTCGCCCTCGGCGCCGAACCCATAGCCCTCGGCCATGAGCCGCTGGCAGGCCAGCCCCGGCAGCTGCTTGAGCCCGTGGAGATCTTCGAACGTGGTGGTGAACCCGCCGAAGCCACCCTCGGTGAGGAAGCCGCGCATGCCGATCTCTTGGCGCGCGGCGTAGCGCAGATCGCCATGCTTGTCGCCGCCCTTGCGCAGCGCCGGGACCACGCTGTACGTCGCGTCGTACTCGGCGACCAGCCGGTCGACCTCGGCGTCGCTGACGTCGGCGATCCGGCCGACCAGGTCGCCGACGCCGTGGCCGTTGACCGACCAGCCGAGCTTGATCTGGGCCTCGACGCGATCACCACCGGTGACGGCCACGTCGCGCATGTTCATACCGCCGAACCGCACGATCTTCAGCTCGCGCGCGTCGGCGATCGCGGACGCGGCCCGCGCCCATACGTCGAGCTTGGCGAGCACGTCCGGGTCCTGCCAGTGCCCGACCACGATCGTCCGGTTGAGCCGCAGCCGCGCGCCGATGTACCCGAACTCGCGGTCGCCGTGCGCCGACTGGTTCAGGTTCATGAAGTCCATGTCGATCGTGCCCCACGGCAGCTCTCGATTGAACTGCGTATGGAGGTGAGCCATCGGCTTGGTCAGCCGCATGAGCCCTGCGATCCACATCTTCGACGGCGAGAACGTGTGCATCCACGTGATCACGCCGGCGCATGTCGGCGACGTGCTCGCCTCCTGGCAGACCTTCAGGATGGCGTCGGCGCTGGTCAGCGTGGGCTTCCACACCACGCGCACGGGGAGCGCGCCGGACTCGTCGAGGTGCCGGGCGATAGCCGTCGAGTTCGCGGCGACCTGCTTGAGCGTTTCATCGCCGTAGAGCTCCTGGCTCCCGGTCAAGAACCAGACTTCGCGGCGCTTCAGATCCAACATGAAACAAGCCTCCTAACGGGTGGGATTCCTCGTGAGATGTTGCTCGATCAAAAGGGGGCAGGCCCCCTCCCCACCGGCGGAGCCGGTAGGGCCCCTCCCCCCGACTTGCTTCGCTCTTCGACGAAACCGCCGAGCGCGAGGTAATCGCGGTACAGCGCGCCATAGAGCTCGGCGCGCACCGGATCCGGGCGATAGGTTCGCTCGGTCCCGGCCGACATGGCGCGTTGCGCGTCCTCGACACGCGGATAGAGCCCGGCGGCGGTGGCGGCGAACATCGCCGCGCCCAGCGCGACCGGCTGCTCACCGGCGGTCACCGCGATCTCGAGGTTCAGGACGTCGGCGACGATCTGCATGATGAACGGGCTCTTGCGCGGAATCCCACCGATCGCGATCGCGCCGTCGATCCGGACGCCCTCGGCGCGGAACCGATCGACGATCGCGCGCGCGCCGAACGCGGTCGCCTCGACCAGCGCGCGATAGACCCGCGGCGCGTCGGTGCCGAGGTCGAGGCCGACGATCGCGCCCTTGAGGCGCTGATCGGCGTCCGGCGTCCGGCGCCCATTGAGCCAATCGAGGGCCAGCACGCCGCTCGCCGTGGCCGGCACCTCGAGCGCGGCCTTCTCGAGCTCGGGAATCACCCGATCGGCGATCGCGGTGGCGAGCGCCGCGGCGGCCCCCGGCTCCATCCCGGGCAGCGACGGCAACACCGCGATCAGCGGCCAGCACAGCAGATCCTTGAACCAGGCGTAGACGTCGCCGAACGCCGACTGCCCGGCCTCGTAGCCGATGTAGCCAGGCAGGATCGATCCGTCGACCTGACCGCAGATCCCGGCGACGTGGCTCTCCGCCGCGGCCGTCTTGGGCACGATCATCACGTCGCACGTGCTCGTGCCCATGACCTTGAGCAGCTGATGGGGCCGGATGTCGCCGCCGACCGCGCCCATGTGCGCGTCGAACGCGCCGACCGACACCACGGTGTCGGCGGGCACGCCGAACGCCTTCGCCCACGCCGGCGAGATCGTCCCGAACGGGATGTCGGCGGTAAATGTCTGAGATCCGAACGTCGCCTTGAGCGCGGGGAGCCGCGGGTGCAGCCGGGACAGGAAGTCGTCGGACGGATAGCCGTCGAAGCTCGGGTGCCACATCGCCTTGTGCCCGGCGGCGCAGCGGCTGCGCTTGATCTTCCTGAGATCCTCGGTCCCGGTCAGCACGGTGGGGATCCAGTCACAGTGCTCGAGCACCGTGACCGCCGCGCGCCCCGCGGCCGAGCCCGACGCGATGATGTGGAGCGCCTTGGCCCAGAACCATTCCGACGAGTAGATGCCGCCCTCGAACTGGGTGTAGTCGATGCCGCCCCAGGTCCGCGCGAGCTGGTTTATCTGCGCGGCCTCGGCGACCGACGTGTGGTCTTTCCACAGCACGAACATCGCATCGGGGTCGTCCTCGAAGCCGGCGGTGAGCGCCAGCGGGCGCCCCTGCCCGTCTGCCAGGACCGGCGTCGAGCCGGTGGTATCGACCGCGATGCCGCGGACCCGATCACGGACCTGCGGTCCGGCGTGGTCCAGGGCCTCGCGGGTCGCGGCCTCCATGCTCTCGAGGTAGTCGCGCGGGTGCTGGCGGAACTGGTTCGCCTGCGGATCGCAGTACAGCCCTCGCGCCCACCGGGGATAGGCCGCCACGGCCACCCCGACGACGCTGCCATCTCGGGCATCGGCGACGACGGCGCGAACGGAATCGGTTCCAAAGTCGATCCCGATCACATAGCCGCCACTCCCCACGTGATTTGCGACGGGGTCAGACTGCACCGGCGAATCGTGGTCGTTCATCCGACAAACGTCAACGCGGAATCGTGTCGATGCGCAGCACTTCGCTGCGTCATGACGCGATGCGCTATGGCGTGCGCGTGCTCACGCTGCGAACGCATCGATCGCCACGTAACACCGACGCGGCCATCAGAGAAGTCCGCTCGCGCGATCGCGTATGGTGATGGCGATGTCCGATCAGGTTGCCGAGCTCGCAGAGATCTTCACGTTGGAGAACCGGAATCACGTCGCGGCGCGGATCACGAGCTACGGCGGCGCGATCGTCTCGCTCATGATCCCCGACCGCCGCGGCGAGCTCGCCGATGTCGTGCTCGGGTTCGATGACGTGGCCGGCTATCGCGCGGGCGCCGGCTATCTCGGCGCGCTGATCGGGCGGTGCGGCAACCGGATCGCGGGCGCGAGGTTCGTGCTCCACGGCGTCGAGTACCGGCTCGCCGCCAACGACGGGCCGAACCACCTCCACGGCGGAACCAAGGGCTTCGACAAGGTCGTGTGGGACGCGGCACCGCGCACCACGCCCGCCGGCCCGGCGCTCGAGCTCCACTACCTGAGCCCGGACGGCGAGGAACACTACCCCGGCAACCTGTCGGTCCAGGTGGTGTACACGCTGACCCATGACAACGAGCTCCGGATCGAAGCTGCGGCGACGACCGACCAGGACACCATCGTCAACCTGACCCATCACTCGTACTGGAACCTCGCCGGTCACGCGGCCGGGACCATCCTCGATCACCGCCTGGTGCTCGACGCCGAGCGGTTCGCGGCCGTCGGCGCCGGGCTGTTGCCGACCGGCGAGCTCCGGTCGGTCGCCGGTACGCCGTTCGAGTTCCGGCAGCCCACCGCGATCGGTGCGCGGATCGATCACGACGACGAGCAGCTCCGGCTCGGATTTGGCTACGATCACAGCTTTGCGGTCGACGGCGTCGCAGGCGAGCTCCGCCGGGCCGCGCGCGTCACCGAGCCGGCCAGCGGACGGGTCCTGGAGGTGTTCACGACCGAGCCCGCGATCCAGTTCTATTCCGGTAACTTCCTCGATGGGATGCGAGGCAAGGCCGGCGCCGCCTATCACCGCCGCTCCGGGTTCTGCCTGGAAGCACAGCACCATCCGGACGCGCCGAACCAGCCGGCGTTTCCCTCGATCGTTCTGCGCAAGGGCGAGCGCTACCAGACCACGACGGTCTATCGCTTCCTCGTCGAGCCGTGATCCGGCGCCATGCGCCGTTCGTGACGCGGTGTATCATCGCGATGCGTTCGTTGATTGCGTCCGTTTATGCGGCGAAGGGGCTGCGGTCCGCGCACACATTGGATGTAGATTCCGTGGCATGAAGCGAATGCTCGGAGCAGCCCTAGCGATCAGCGCACTCACCTTCTTTGGTTGCAGCAAAAAGGCCAGTAAGCCGAAGATCGGCGTCGCGATCTACAAGTTCGACGACACGTTCATGTCCTACGTGCGCAACAAGATCGAATCGAGCGCCAAGGGCAAGATCGATGTCACGGTCCAGGACAGCCAGTTCGATCAGCCCAAGCAGAACGATCAGGTCGATCAGTTCCTGACCCAGGGCTCGACCGCGCTGGCGATCAACCTCGTCGATCCGCCCGCCGTCTCGGTGGTCATCGAGAAGGCCAAGGCCAAGGGCATCCCGGTCGTGTTCTTCAACCGCGAGCCCGCCGCCGCCGACATGGCCAAGTACGACAAGGCCTACTACGTCGGCGCCAAGGCGCAGGAGTCCGGGACGATGCAGGGCGAGCTGGTCGTCGACTACTGGAAGGCCCATCCCGAGGCCGACAAGAACAAGGACGGCAAGGTGCAGTACGTGATGCTGATCGGCGACCCGTCGAACACCGACGCGTCGTATCGCACGGAATTCTCGATCAAGGCGATCGAGAAGGCGGGCATCAAGACCGAGAAGCTCGCCGACGACACCGCGATGTGGGACAAGATCAAGGGCCAGGAGAAGACCGCCGCGTGGCTCGCCAAGTTCGGTGACCAGATCGAGGTCATCCTCGCCAACAACGACGACATGGCGCTCGGCGCGGTCGAGGCCCTCAAGGCCGCGGGCTACTTCAAGGACGGCAAGTCGATGCCCGTCGTCGGTGTCGACGCCACGCCGCCCGCGCTCGATGCGCTCGAGCAGGGCTTCCTGGTCGGCACCGTGCTGAACGATGCCGAGAAGCAGGGCCTCGCGACGTTCGATCTCGCGTTCGCGCTCGGCACCGGCGCCAAGGAAATCACCACCACCGCAGGTCCGCTCGCCGCCGCCGACGGTGCCGCGAGCCCGGGTGGCAAGTACGTCTGGGTCCCCTACGTGAAGGTGACCAAGGACAACTATAAGACGTTCAAGAAGTAAGATGATGCTACGGTCGTCTGCAGCCAACGATCGATAGCCCCCACGGCCAGGTAGTGATGAACGACGAAGGCAGCCCGTACCGCGCGAACCAAGCTCCCGAGGCACACAGCAGCCTGCTCGAGATGCGCGGCATCTCGAAGAGCTTTCCTGGCGTCAAGGCGCTCGACCAGGTCAGCTTGAATGTCCGTCGGGGCTCCGTCCATGCCTTGATGGGCGAGAACGGCGCGGGCAAGTCCACGCTGATGAAGTGCCTGTTCGGCATCTATCATCCCGACGGTGGCGAGATCGTGCTGGACGGCAAGCCGATCACGCTCCGGGACACCCGGCAGGCGCTGGATCACGGGATCGCGATGATCCACCAGGAGCTCCATCCGATCCCGCATCGCAGCGTGATGGAGAACATCTGGCTCGGCCGCTACCCGGTCCGCAACTTCGGCCTCGTCAAGATCATCGATCGCAAGAAGATGTTGCGCGACACCCAGGCGCTGTTCGCCGACCTGCGCATCGATCTCGATCCAGAGGCCTGGGTGTTCGATCTGTCGGTGTCGAAGATCCAGTCGATGGAGATCGCCAAGGCGGTGTCGTACCGGTCGAAGGTGATCATCATGGACGAGCCGACGTCGTCCCTCACCGGCCGCGAGGTCGAACACCTGTTCGGCATCATCCGCAAGCTCCGCACCGAGGGCGTCGCCATCATCTACATCTCTCACAAGATGGAAGAGATCCTGGCGATCGCCGACGACGTCACCATCATGCGCGATGGCAAGCTGGTCGGGACCTATCCCGCCGCGGAGCTCACCACGGGGCTCATCATCAACCGGATGGTGGGCCGCGATCTTACCAGCCGCTTCCCGGTCAAGGCGAACGTGCCGGGCGAGACTGTGCTGCGGGTCGAAGGGCTCACGTCGTCGGAGCACATGTCGTTCTCCGACGTGTCATTCGAGCTTCGCAAGGGCGAGATCCTCGGCATCGGCGGCCTGGTCGGCGCCAAGCGCAGCGAGCTGGTCGAGTCGCTGTTCGGGTTGCGCGGGATCAAGACCGGTCGGATCTGGATCCGCGGCAAGCAGATCGCGATCTCGAATCCGATCGAGGCCAAGAAGGCGCGGCTCGCGCTGTTGACCGAAGACCGGCGAGGCACCGGGATCTTCCCTGCCCTGTCGGTGTTCGACAACACGCTGATCGCCAACCTCGGCCACTACCTGCGTGGGCTCGTGTTCCTCGATCGCGCGCGGGGCGTCGCCGACGTCAAGCGCAACATCGAGATGCTCCGGGTCAAGACGCCATCCCAGCACACGTTCATCGAGAACCTGTCGGGCGGCAACCAGCAGAAGGTGATCGTCGCGCGCTGGCTGTTGACCGATCCCGACATCCTGATCCTCGACGAGCCCACCCGCGGGATCGACGTGGGCGCCAAGTTCGAGATCTATGCGATCATCGCGGACCTGGCCAAGCGCGGCAAGAGCATCATCATGATCTCGTCGGAGATGCCCGAGCTGCTGGGCATGTCGGACCGGATCCTGGTGATGTGCGAGGGCCGGATGACGGGTATCGTCGACGCCAAAGAAGCCACCCAGGAGCGGATCATGACGCTCGCGACGCAGTTCAAGCTACAGGCACAGGCGCAAGCGCAATGACCAAGCTCACCACCGCACGGATGAAGGAGCTCGCGAGCAAGCACGCCATCGTGCTCGTGCTCGCGGGGCTGGTACTGTTCACCGGCCTCTTCGAGAGCTCGTTCTTCAGCACCGACAATCTCGGGAACATCCTCAGGATCTCATCGATCCGGATCATCATCGCGCTCGGCGTGGGAGGCGTCCTCATCACCCGCGGCACCGATCTCTCGGCGGGACATACCGCGGGTCTGTGTGCGTGCATCGCGGCGTCGCTGATGCAGCGGGCCGACTACGCCACCAAGATGTTCCCCCATCTTCCGTACCTGCCCGTCGTGGTGGCGATCGCCGCGGCGCTCGCGGTGGGACTCCTGGTGGGGCTGTTCAACGGCCTCGTGGTGGCGTTCCTGCGCGTGCCGCCGTTCATCACGACGCTGGGCACCATGGTCATCGTGATGGGCGTGGCCGGTCTGTACGTGGATCGGCCCCCACAGGGCGCGATTCCGATCGGCGGGTTGCGCGACGACTTCACGAGCCTCGGGACCGGATCGTGGGGCCCGTTCCCCACGGTCATCGTCATCGCGGCGATGATGATCTTCCTCTACTGGCTGATGCTCAACTGGATGCGGCTCGGGAAGAACACCTACGCCATCGGAGGCAACCCCGAGGCCGCCAAGGTCTCGGGCGTGAACGTGAGCTGGAACCTGGTGATCGTCTACATGCTGGGTGGCGTGTCGTACGCGGTCGCGGGCGTCCTTCTGGCGGCGCGCAGCGGCGGCGCGACGAACAACTACGGCAACATGTACGAGCTGGACGCGATCGCCGCCGCCGTGATCGGCGGGGTCTCGACGGCCGGCGGTATCGGCACGGTGTCGGGCATGCTGACCGGCGTCCTGATCTTTCAGGTGATGGACAACGGCCTGTCGAGCCTGGGCGTGTCACCCTACTGGCAGCTGATCGCCAAGGGCATCATTATCATCTCGGCCGTCGCGATCGACATTCGCAAGTACAACAGCCGAAAATAGCTCGCACGCTCGCTCGCTCGCTCGCTCGCTGTTTGTGGAGAATCCCAGTGACTGAATCAGGATCTGAACGCGTACTGGCAGCGTTCCGTAAGAGCTTCGGGCCCAAGCCAGCGCTCGTGCGGTCCCCCGGGCGCGTCAACCTCATCGGCGAGCACACCGATCACAACCTCGGGTTCGTGTTGCCCGGTGCGGTGGACCGCGCGATCTGGCTGGCGATCGGGCTGCGCGACGATCGGAAGCTGCGGTTCCATGCGCTGGACAACGGCGAGCACTTCGAGGGCTCGCTCGACGAGATCCGCGCGGTTCCCGCGCAGTGGCCGAACTACTTGCTCGGCATCCTGAGCGAGCTTGCGCAGCGCGGCATCGAGCTCCGCGGCGTGGACTGCGCGTTCGGCGGCGATGTGCCGATCGGCTGCGGCCTGTCGAGCAGCGCGGCGCTCGAGTGCGGCTTCGCGTTCGGGCTCAACGAGCTGCTCGGCGCCGGGCTCGATCGCGTGGAGATCGCGAAGCTGGGCCAGCGGTCCGAGAACCGGTTCGTCGGGGTCAACTGCGGGATCATGGATCAGTTCGCGTCGTGCCTGGGCCAGGAGAAGCGGGTGATCCGGCTGGACTGCCGCGATCTGTCGTACGTCTACGTCCCATTCGAGCGCGACGACATCAGCATCGTGTTGTGCGATAGCCAGGTCCGGCGCCAGCTGACGACCAGCGCGTACAACCTGCGGCGCGCCCAGTGCGAGGAGGGCGTCGCCAAGCTCGCGCAGCACTACCCCGAGATCCGCAGCCTGCGTGACGCCACGCTGCTGCAGGTCGAGGCGATCCGCGACGAGCTCGACCCCGCCGTGTATCGCCGCTGCGCCTACGTGGTGGCGGAGAACCAGCGGGTGCTCACGGCCTGCGCGGCGCTCGAGCGCAGCGATCTGGCCGCGTTCGGTGCCGCGATGTACGAGACCCACGAAGGCCTCGCGCACGGCTACGAGGTCAGCGTCCCGGAGCTGGATATCCTGGTCGACGCGACGCGATCGATTCCCGGCGTGCTCGGTGCCCGGCTGATGGGCGGCGGCTTCGGCGGCTGCACGATCAACCTCGTCGAGGCCGATCACCTCGAGGCGTTCCACGCGGCGATGGCGCCGGTGTATCGCGAGCGGCTCGGCAAGGAGCCGATGATCCACGTCTGCAAGCTCGCCGGCGGAACCGAGCTGCTCGCCTACTGAGCTTTCGCCGAAAGACGACGACGCATGGCCATGCGACCCCATCGCCGGATGAACCCCCTCACGGGCGAGCATGTGCTCGTCAGCCCGCACCGCAATCAGCGGCCGTGGCAGGGCAAGCAGGAAGCCACGCCCCAGGCCCAGCGACCGGCGTATGATCCGACCTGCTATCTGTGCCCCGGCAATACCCGCGCGGGCGGCCAGATCAACCCGCCATACACCTCCACGTTTGCGTTCGACAACGACTTCGCGGCGCTGTTGCCGCGCGCCGAGCAGCCCGCCGCGCCCCAGGAGGATCCGCTGTTCTGGCGCGAGGAGGAATCCGGTGCCTGCCGCGTCGTGTGCTTCTCGCCGCGCCACGACCTCAGCATTCCCGATCTCAGCGTGGCGGACATCGCGGGGATCCTCGCGGCGTGGACCGAGGACACCCGGACGCTGAGCACCAATCCCCATATCGCCTACGTTCAGGTGTTCGAGAACAAGGGCGAGATCATGGGATGCTCCAATCCGCATCCCCACAGCCAGATCTGGGCCACCGAACATATCCCCGACGAGCCGCGCAAGGAGCTGGTCCACCAACAGGCGTATCTCCAGGCCTACGGCAGCACGCTGCTGCACAGCTACGCCACCGCCGAGCTGCAGCGGGGCGATCGCCTCGTGGTCGTCAATGACGACTGGGTGGCGCTCGTGCCGTACTGGGCGAGCTGGCCGTTCGAGACCCTGGTGCTGCCCCGGCGGGCCGCGCGGACGCTGCTGGACCTCACGGAATCGGAGCGCACCAGCCTCGCGGATCTGCTCAAGCGGCTGACCACGCGCTACGACAACCTGTTCGGCGTCTCGTTTCCTTACTCCATGGGGTTTCACCAGGCGCCATTCGACGGCCAACCCCATCCAGAGTGGACGCTGCACATGCACTTTTATCCACCCCTGCTCCGCAGCGCCACCGTGAAGAAGTTCATGGTGGGCTTCGAGATGCTGGGTAATCCGGGGCGCGATATCACGCCGGAGACCGCCGCGGAGCGGCTGCGGGCGATGAGCGAAGTCCTCTATCGAGCGGAGAGCTGAAGATGCGAGTCCTGGTCACCGGCGGAGCCGGCTACGTCGGCAGTCACGTGGTGGAGCTCCTGATCCAGGAGGGCCATGAGGTCACCGTGATCGACAGCCTCGAGAACGGGCATCGCGAGGCCGTGCACCGGTCGGCGTCGTTCGTGCACGGCAACTGTGGCGATCCGGTGCTGCTCGATCGGCTACTCGCCGAGGCGCCGTTCGAGGCCGTCCTGCACTTCGCCGCGTACATCGAGGCCGGCGAGAGCATGACCGACCCCGGGCGATTCTTCGTGAACAATACGGCTCGGTCGCTGGTCCTGCTGGATCGGATGACGGCGCACGGCGTGCGGAAGCTGATCTTCTCGAGCACCGCGGCGACCTACGGCTCGCCTGTCTACACGCCGATCGACGAGGCCCATCCGCAGGTCCCCACCAATGCGTATGGCTATGCCAAGCTCTTGGTCGAGGGTGCGCTCGAGTGGATGAACCGCTTGCGGGGCCTCAGCTGCGCGTCGCTGCGCTACTTCAACGTCGCCGGCTGTGGCCCCGAGCTCGGTGAGGATCACGCGCCGGAGAGCCACCTGATCCCCCTGGTGCTCGAAGTCGCCCAGGGCAAGCGACCCGCGATCAAGATCTTCGGAACCGACTATCCAACTCCGGATGGGACGGCGGTTCGCGACTACATTCACGTGCTGGATCTGGCCAAGGCGCACGTCATGGCGCTGCACGCCCTGGGGGACGGCCAGCGGCTGATCTATAACCTTGGCAACGGCACGGGTTACAGCGTGCGCGACGTGATCGAAGCCGCCCGGCGGGTGACCGGGCACGCGATTCCCGTCGAGGAGATGCCGCGCCGCGCGGGCGATCCATCGGTGCTGGTGGCATCGAGCGACAAGATCCGCAGCGAGCTGGGCTGGCAGCCTGCGTTCTCGGACCTGGACATCATCATTCGCAGCGCCTGGGTGTGGAAACAGCGCTATCCGCAGGGCTACGCCACCGTGCCGCTGCCGGCGCCACGGACCTGACCCGGCGCCAAGTGCGGTAGGCTGCCGGTGGGGCGAGCGTCCCCGGCCCATGACCGCGATCGATCTCGAAGCCGAGTACAACGTGGCGCTGCGAGTGCCCGAGTCGCCGGCGATCCTGGCGCGCTGGCAGGCAGCATCGGCGATCGAGCGCAGTGCTGCGCGGACCGGCCGCGGCGAGCTCGATCATCCGTACGGCCCCGGTGATCGCCAGTGCTACGATCTGTTCCGCGCGGGCCTGCGGGCCGCGCCGCTGGCCGTGTTCATTCACGGCGGCTACTGGCGCAAGGGCGACCGCGAGAGCTACGCCTTCGTGGTCCGCGCGCTCAACGAAGCCGGCATCGACGTCGCCGTCCCGTCGTATTCGCTGTGCCCTGCCGTCTCGGTGCTGCAGATCATCGACGAGCTGCGCCGCTGCTTGACGGCGCTGTGGGCCCGGACGAACCAGCGGCCGGTGGTGATCGGCCACTCGGCGGGTGGGCACCTCACCGCGGCGATGCTGGCGACCGACTGGAGCGCACGGCCTGGCATCCCCGCGGATCTGGTGCGCGCCGGCTGCGCGCTCAGCGGCGTGTTCGAGCTGGCGCCGCTGATCGGCACCACCATCAACGTCGAGCTCCAGCTCGATCCCGACACCGCGGCGGCCGCGAGCCCGGTGTTCTGGCAGCCGCCGCCGGCGGGCCGCGCGCTCGTCGCGGCCGTGGGCGAGCACGAGACCGGCGAGTTTCACCGCCAGAGCCGCGCGATCGCCGCGGCGTGGGGGGCGGCCGGGGTGCAGACCGAATACCTGTCGGTGGCCGGCACCAATCACTACACGGTCTTGGAGGAGCTGACCAAGCCGGGCAGCGCGCTGTTCGGCCGTGTGGTGTCGCTCGCGCGTCGATAACCAGTGATCATGGAAAGGTCCAGAAGGTGACGACAATGAATGTCAGCCAGTTGGTCGAACCGGATCGGGTGCACAAGCAGGTCTATACCGATCAGCAGATCTTCGATCGCGAGATGACCCAGATCTTCGAGCGCGTCTGGGTGTATTGCGGGCACGACAGCCAGATCCCGAAGGTCGGCGACTACCACGCGTTCACGCTCGGGCGCCAGCCGATGTTCATGGTGCGCGGCAAGGATCGCCAGATCCACGTGCTGCACAACCGCTGTCCGCATCGCGGCGTCCAGCTGTGCGGCAGCCAGCGCGGCAACGTCGGCAGCGCGCTGGTCTGCTCGTATCACGCGTGGAGCTTTCACCTCGACGGCCGATTGCGCACGATCCCGCTGCAGCAGGGCTACGCCGGAACGCCGGTCAACGCCGACAACCCCGACTGCAGCGTCAAGCCGGCCGCGCGGGTCGATTCGTACCGCGGCTTCGTGTTCGCCAGCCTGTCCGCGACCGGCCCTACCCTGCGGGAGTTTCTGGGCGAGGCCAAGGTGGCGTTCGACGACATGTGCGACCGCTCACCGGTCGGCGAGGTCGAGGTCGTGCCGGTCTGCCATCGCGTGATCCAGTATTCGAACTGGAAGTTCTTCATGGAGAACCAGCTCGACGCGCTGCATCCGTCGGTGACGCACCAGTCCACCGGCGTGGCGGCCGGCCGGATCGAGAAGAAGATCAAGGAGGAGACCGGCGCATCGGCCCCGCTCTACTACCATTACTTGTCTGCGTTCGCCTCCAAGTTCGAGCAATGGGACGCGGTGCAGACGATCAACTATCCACGCGGCCACGGCATCCTGAAGGCGTACATGGCCCTGCGCCCCCAGGACCCCGACACCCGCGCTCACGAGGCCCTGCTGGTGAACGCCTACGGCGCCGACAAGACCGAGGAGTACCTGTCGCGCGGCATTCACCACGTGCTGGTCTATCCCTATCTGTCGGTCCAGTCGCCGCTGCAGCAGCTGCGCTGCTTGCGGCCGGTGGCGCCGGGCAAGACGCTGTCGGAGATCTGGCACTTCCGGCTGAAGGGCGCCCCCGAGGCGATCTATCGCCGAGCGCTCTGGTACTACAACCTGGTGAATTCACCGGCCACGATGGTCAATGCCGACGATCTCGAGAACTGGACCAAGGGCCAATGGGGCCTCGAATCCGACGGCGGCGACTGGGTGAGCTTCCACCGCAACCACGGCGGCGACACCGAGCAAGCCGGCGTGATCTACTCGAACAACGGCACCTCCGAGGCCGTGATGCGCAATCAGTTTCGCGCCTGGTCGCAGTACATGGCGGGCCACGGTGAGTGATGCCATGACCAGCAAGCCGCCCCCGCCCCACGCGACCGCCGACGGCCCCGAAGGCGCGCGCCTGGCACAGGATATCGTGATCGAAGGCGCCCCGCTGGGGGCGCACACCGGCGCGCAAGCGATCGCGCCCGATCACTCACCGCGCACCGAGCCCTCCGTCGGGTCATCCCGCGGGCCCTCCGTCACGCCGGTCGCCGCGCGGCTCGTGACGCCGACCGATCCGCTGCGCGAGATCGAGCAGTTTCTGTACCTGCAGTCCGAGCTACTCGACAACAAGCGCTGGCAAGACTACATCGATCTGTTCGCATCCGACGGTGTCTACTGGATGCCCGTGTCGCCGGACCAGACCGAGTGGGAGGGCTCGCCGTCGATCTTTGCCGAGGACAAGTACTTGATGGAAGTGCGGATGGGCCGCGTCACCCATCCGACCGCCTGGTCCCAGGCGCCGATGTGGGGCACCAGCCATGTGATCGGCAACGTGGTGATCGAGTCGACCCCAGGCTCGGCGCCCGGGGAGCCGTGGATCGTGCGCTCGCGGTTCCAGATGATGGAGCTGCGCCGAGACACGGTCCGCCACTTCGGCGGCACCTACCGCCACACCCTCGTTCACGAGCACGGCCAGCTGAAGATCAAGCTGCAGCGGGTCGATATGGTCAACGCCCAGGCGCCGTACGACTACGTGCTGCAAGTCTGGGTCTAGCAGCGTGTGTCGAGTAGCCCAGGCCCGTTTCCCAGCCGGAGCCCGCCACCGACGAAACAATCAAGCGACGCGGGGGCATCTGCGTCCGAGGGGCGACCGGTGCCTGCCGACGGCCGCGATCGATACCCGGCGCGCGGTTGGCGCCACCCGCCTCCCACGGGGACGTGGAGCCGGCCTCCGGCCGCGATGCCGACGCTCGATAGCATACGAGCCGGTCAGGTCCGGAGCCAGGTTGTGGCGGTGAGCGGATCCGCGCGTCGTGCATCGCGAGCTCGGCGCCGGCGCCGAGCTCTTCTTGGTCGAGCTCGAACGGGCGCTGCCGCCCGGCTACCACGCTCGGCGGATCCTGGCGTTTCGCGAGCGCTACCAGACCGACGATGTGATCGCGGCGATGGCCCACGCGCAGCAGTACGGCGTCTTCGAGTACCACGCGAGCGAGCGCAGCCAGCGCAGCCAGCGCAGCGCCGGCTCGACGAGTACGTGTTGATCGCGGCGTAGGTGGTCACCACGAATCGCGGCAAAGGTCACCGGCGGCCGCGACGCCGTGATCGGGCAATCGCGGTGAACGTCACCACGGTGGTGATGGCCAGCACCCTTGAAGCGAGCCGAGGCGGTGGCCGACGGGCACATCGGCTACTGTCGGCGCACGACGCACATAGCGAGGACACGGAGGCTGGATCCTCCATGCCATCTATCGCCCCGCCGGACCGTGAAGTCGCGGTGCCACCATCCTGGGTCTCACAGGTCCGCGCAGATGTCGGACCTCGCGTCGACGCGGACCCGGATCACGTTGCGCATCGCCGGACAGTCGCGCGGTGCACGACGTGATGTGCCGCGAGCGCAGTACTGCGGGCGGAGAAGCACTTACCCGATGTGCGCGATGCGGAAGGACGGGTCGATGTCGTTAACGGAAACCAATGACCACTCATTATCGTGAGAATTCGCTTGACGGCTTCGCATGGCGCCACGGGCGCGACATCGAGGGTCGGCGAAAAATCCCCTCGAGGATCGCATGCACTTCCTGCTGAGCGCGCCAATCGACCGGGGTGCCTGTGTTCGAGATTTGAGGTCCGATCGGCGCGCACAGCGCACGACAGAGCTTCAAAATATCGGGTGTATAAACACCGCATACGCGCGAGGGAGGCGCCGCGCGTACGACCCGACCCAAGGTGAGGTGAGCGATGGTGACGAACCCGCGTATCGACGACTGGCGAGCATTGCATCAGCGGCTGCGTGGCATTGCGAAGCGACGCGCGATCCTCGATGCCGAGGAAGCGCGATGCCTGCGTGAGGCGGCAACGATCAAGCTGTGGCGGCGGCTGGGCTACATCCACATGGGCGAATACCTCGAGCGCGAGCTCGGGTATGGCCCACAGGTAGCCGGCGAGCGCATGCGGGTGGCGCGCGAACTGGCGGAGCTTCCGCTGATCGAAGCCAGCCTCGGCGACGGCGCATTGCCGTACTCGGCCGTCCGCGAGCTGACGCGCATCGCGACGGCGGCGACCGAAGCCGAATGGCTCGATGCAGTCCGCGGCAAGAACCTGCGGCAGATCGAGGCCCTGGTGTCAGGCAGGAAGCGTGGCGAGCGGCCGCGCGACCCGACGAGCCCGGACCTGGTGCCCCGGGTGGTGCGGCTGGAGCTCTCGCCCCCCGTGTTCGCGCTGTTTCGCCAGGTCCAGAGCGCCCTTGCCGACGAGCACGGCGGACGGCTCGACGACAGCGCGCTCGTCGAGCTCCTGTGCCGGCGCGCGCTGGACGGCGGCGGCTCGTCGGAGCGGCCTGCGCATCAGATCGCGATCACGGTTTGTGAGTCGTGCGGTCGCGGATGGCAGAACGGCGCCGGGCGCGAGATCGAAGTCGGCCCCGAGGTCGTCGAGCGTGCGAGTTGCGATGCCGAGCTGATCGGGTCGCTCGAGGACGCACAACCGGCGCGGGTCACCGCGACCGTCACGCCACGGCTCCGTCGCCAGGTGCTTGCCCGCGACCGTCATTGCTGCACCGTACCAGGCTGTCGCTCGGCACGGAATATCGATTTACATCATGTAGAGTATCAGCGCGACGGCGGGCGCCACGAGCTATCTAATATTGTCTGTGTATGCTCCGGTCACCATCAGCGGCTCCACGAGGGTGCGCTGACCATCCGCGGAAAGGCACCTGACGCCCTCGAGTTCTCGTGGCGCGAGCCGCCGGCCGGTCATGTCGAGGTGCGCAGCGCAGGTGCCATCGACCGAGAGCCACACGACGTCCCGACGACTTCACGGGGCCAGGCGCAGGATGCGCACACGGCGGTGGAGCCGGCGCGGCCCCACGTGGAAGGCGAGACGACGCTCGACCAAGAGGTGCTTTCCGTCGCGGGGGACCCGGCGCACGACGCGCGCACCGCCGTGGAGCGGGCGCGGCTCCACGTGGGAGCCGAGACGATGCGCGACCGCGAGGCGCGGGCGATCTCAGGGGACCCGGCGCAGGACGCGCGCACCGCCGCGGAACCGGCACGGCTCCACCTGGGAGCCGAGACGATGCGCAACCGCGAGCCGCGGGCGATCACGAGGCACCCGGCGCAGGACGCGCGCACCGCCGCGGAACCGGCGCGGCTCCACCTGGGAGCCGAGACGATGCGCGACCGCGAGCCGCGGGCGATCACGAGGCACCCGGCGCAGGACGCGGGCACCGCCGTGGAGCGGGCGCGCGCCCGCGTGGAGACCGGGACGACGCTCGACCGCGAGGCGTGCGAAGCTTTGACGACTGCGGGGTACAGGGCGCGCGAAGCGCGCACCGCCGTGGAGCGGGCGCGTGCACGCGTGGGGATCGAGACGACGCTGGAGCATCTGATCCGCGAGGCACTTCGGCAGTGCGCGATGGCCGGCGGTGCCTGACCGCGACGCGATCGATGACGCGATCGAAGCCGACTGCGGAGGACAAGTCGCCCGCCGCGCGCATGGCTGACGCCGTCAAGCTGTGGGGGGCGAGGTGTTGATCCGAAGCGAGACGACGAGAGCGGCGAACTATCGACCGCGACGGGACCTCGGGAGATCTACGGGTGGCCTGTGGACGGGTAGCGCTCAGCCGTAGCCGGACCAGCGGATTCCGAGGTTCAACTCACCGTCGGCGGCCCACCGCCCACAGTCCAGATGCCCGCACCTACGCTCCTTTGTCGAATATCTTTGATATTTGGAAATTCTGAGATCTGCAGTGCTCGATGCTCGGTGGTGGAGCGGGTGCCCCACGTGGGGACCGAGGCGACGCTCAACCATAGGCGCACGACGCCCCGACGACCGCCGAGGACAAGGCACAGGAAGCGCGCACCGCCGTGGTTCGGAGATCGATAGCTCCGGGGGGATCAATATCCAAAATATTCAACAATGGGAGCCAGGTGCGGGCATCTGGGCTGTGGGCGGTGGGACGCTGGCTGGTGCGATGAGCCTCGGAATCTGACGATCCGGCCACGGCTGCGCGCTACCGTCCATAGGCCACCCGTGGATCTCCCGAGGTCCGTGATTCGCCAACGGTGCGATCGAAGCTGACGACTCCGGCGTACAGGTCGCCGCCGCGCGCATGGCTGACGCCGTCGGCCTGTGGGTCCCAGGAGCCAGGTGTGGGCATCTGGGCTGTGGGCGCCACCCGTGGATCTCTCGAGGTCCGTGGTTCGCCAATACGGCGCTTGATAGCTTTGCGATGATCCGGCTTCCTGCTTGTCCGACCGGTATTGTCCTGGCGCTGGCGAGCAGGGTCTGGCAGCGGCGCTATTCCTTGTAGCTGCCGTAGGCCATTCCGTCTTTGTTGGTGTGTGGCCCCGCGCGACCGCGCGTGAGCGTGAACTCGAGCGTCGCCGGCTCGCCCTCGGTGACGTCGACCTCGGCGGTCATCGGCTTGGCATTGGGCGCCCAGGCGACGATCCGGTGGTGTCCGACGGGGACGTTCGGCAAGCGGTAGGAGCCGTCCTCGCCGGCCTGGACGTACAGCGCGCTTGGCGTGACCAGGATATAGCCAATCATCTGCGAATGCATGTTGCAGTACACGGTGACCACGCCAGGCTTGGTCATCGTCACGCTCTTCGAGGCGCCTTGCTGATAGCTGCCGAGATCGAACGAATTGTCCGGCGTCACCGAAAACACGTTGTGAAACAAGGCGTCGCGATTGGGAAAGTCGACCCGCGTTCCTTTCGCCACCGCGAGCAGGTGGGGCTTGAACTGCTTGCCCTCCTGCTTCATCGCCGCCGTGCCGCGCGACGTCGTCACGATGTCCTCGACATAGACCATCGCCTCCCCGCCCCCTCCGGTGACCTTGCCGACGATCGTGCCGGCTTTGGGCGGCAGCCGAGGCCTGACGACGGCGACGCGTGGCTCCACGGGCTTGGGCTCGGGTTTGCCGTCCGCCGGCTTCGGCTCACCCGGGGCCGGCGACCGGCCGTCGGACAGCAGGCCGACGAGCTGGCGCAGGTACTGCTCGTTCAGCTGGAGCAGCTTGTCGAGCGTGCGCTGCTGGGCCTCGAGCTTCTGTTCGAGGCGATCGAGATCCGCCTGCGTCACCGCTCGGTCCTGCGGGCGCGGCTCGGAGCGAGCTCGAGGCACGAACGCGAAGGCCACCGCGAAACACGCGAGCACTTGATTGGACCGCATCTTTTGTTCGACTCCTAGAAGGCCAGAACCGCAGAAATGGTGACATCGTCGTCTGGAATCGTGGGCACCCCGTACTCGCCGTTATGGGAGTATTCCAGCTTGATAGTGGCGTTCGGGTGCACCGCGAGCCGGATCCCGCCGGTCGCGCGCCAGTCCCTGGTGATGTAGAGCCGCTCCAGGCCCTCGTTGACATCCGCGTGGCGGTACTCGGCACGACCGAACACGCCGACCACCGGCGTCACGATCACATCGGCCTCGATCGACCCGCTCGGCCGCAGATTGAGCCCATAGGTCATGCTGACCAGGTCGCCCGGCGCGCGCCCCCGCAGCCACTGCGCCTTGACGTCGAGCCGGCCCAGCTCGAGCTCGGCATCGCCGCCAACGAACCACATCGCCCCGGCGCCGTCGGGGGCGCCGTCCTGCGTGCCCCACTGTCCGGATAGCCCGACCTCGAGCGTCGCCGGCCCGATCGGCACCCGCAGCGCGCCGCGGCCGGACAGCGTCTTGAAGCTGTTGGTATCGATCTCGCGAAAGAAGTGAAACTGCTCGGTCCCGAACGAGCCATTGGTCACCGCGGCCGCGAGGATGATGTGGTCATCCGCGAGCTTGCTGCGGACCTTGACGCCGACCGCGGTCCCCGTGGTGTAGCGGGCCAGCAGGCTCGGCGTGATCCCGAAGCGTTGCGGCGCCTTGCGCGTCCGGTATTCGATCCCGAGCACCGAATCGACCTTGCCGACGAAGATCGACGTCTTGCCGTCGTCGGTTGGCATCCACTCGAGCTGGGCGAGATCGACATCGAACGAGTCGCCCAGCGCGAAGTCGGTGCCGGTGCGCGGCGTGAAGTTGACGCTCGACGTGAACAGCGCCTTGTCGCCCAGCCCCGCGTTGACCGTGAGGTTCAGCTCGTTGACCAGAAACGTCGGGTTGCCGCGCGAGTGAACCGAATCGAAGCGCTGGACCCCGGGGGGATCGCCGAGATCGGCGACATCGCCTCGCGAGTTGATCTGCGTCGCGAGCAGGTCGCCGTAGAACACCCAGGCGTACTGCGATCGGTTCGGAAACAGCACGTGGCCCGCGTCGCGGCGAAACCCCGAACCGTCGCCCGTGGTCGCGAACGCGCCGAGGTCGCCGTAGCCGCTGATCCTGATCGGAAACCGCGCGCGGCGGGTCTGCTCCGCGGTCGCGAGCCGCGCCTCGAGCTCGTCGATCCGCGCCGACATCGCCGCGACCGGATCAGCCGGATCGACCACCGCGTCGACCGGCGTGGCCGGTACGAGCGCGGGCTGTGCACGCGCGACCCCGCGGGCCGCGATCAGCGCCATCACCGGCGCGACCACGCGCAGGACATCTGGAACCCGACGCATCAAGCCCTCCCTCTCATGGCCGGCCATCGTTCGGAATACAGGACGCCGAGCGCGGCGGCGAGCAGTACCAGCGCGTAGGGCACCCACAGAAGCCACGTGAATGGATCGAACAGCTTGCCGTCGGACGCCAGCGAACGCACCATCGCGAGCCGAGGGTGGGTCTGGGGTGTCCCTTCGAGCTCGACGGTCGCGGCCAGGTAGCGCACCCCGTCGCGCTCGATGGTATGAGCCGCGCGAACGCCGGCCTCGGCGGTGACAAGCTGCAAGACCGCCCGCATGGCGCCATCGGTCGTCGAGATCGGCGCCGGCTGCGGCCCCGCGATCACCGCGATCGCGATCCCGGTTCCCGCGTCGACCGCCTTGACGAGCTCCATGTCGACCGCCTGGCCGACCACGAGGTAGGCCAGCACCGATTGATCGAAGCGCACCGACGTCACCGCGAGATCGACGAGCTTGCCGCCGATCACCCACGCGCCGCCGACCGCATCGCTGGCGCCACGCACGCGGCTGACGACGCTCGACCCCGACAGATCGAGGCCGCGCAGCTCGTCCGCGCCGGCCTCCGCGAACACGTGTCCGTCCTGCGACAGCACGAGCAAGAAGCCGGTGCGCCGCAACCGGAGGATGTCGGCGAGGATGTCGCTCACGGTCGTCTCGTCGACCCCCTCGGTCGCGAGCGACGCCTTGAGCCGCGGATCCTCGACCAGCACGCGGCACTGCGAGAGCAGCCCGACGAGCGAGCGGGCGCGCAGCCCATCGAACACCAGGTGCGCGCGATCGAAGCTCTCGGCGGACGACCTGACGATCGCCGCGTCGAGCTTGCGCCGCGCGATCGACGACCATGCGACCAGGAGGACCGCCATCGTGACCACGCTCGCGACGACATACGCCCGACGAGCGCGCCCGGTCCGCGCAGGCCCGAGCGCTGCGGTCTGCGCCGTCATTATGGTGCCCTCGGCGAGAGCTCATGATTGCCGAGCTCCCAGGTCTGATCGCCGGCCGTGGTCTCGATCGTCTGCTGCGCGACCGTCTGGCCACGGACCACCACGCGCACCGCGTGCGGACCCGCGAGGACCGGGATCGCCTCGCCGGCAGCGTGCTCGTCACCATCGACGACCGCGACCGCCCCGCTCGGCAGGTTGGCAAGGACGAGGCGCCCCGCCGCCCGCCGCGCGCCGAGCTTGATCTCCCGGGTCAGGCTCGCACCGGGCGCCAGCTCGACCACGGTCTCCGAGGTCGGATATCCGGCGAGCTCGAGTCGAATCGCGAGTCGCCCCGGGGCGATATTGGACAGCGTCGCCGGCGTCGTCATCCCGGTGGGCTCGCCGGCCACGTAGATCGCCGCTCCCGGGGGTGTGCTGATCACGGTCAGCGCCACCGGAGCGGCCTTGATCGGGGCGGGTTCGTCGACGGTGTGATTGCCGGCGACGTACGCGAGCCCGCCGGCGGCCCCGGCGATGCCAACCACCGCGACCAGCGCGACGACCAAGATCCGCCTCCCGCGGCGGCGCGCCGGCTCGGCAGCGGACGCCACGGACACCGTGGGCGGCTCGAACGGCTGGGCCACCGAGCCCGCGGGCGCCTGGACCACCACGCCCGCAAGCTTCGCCACGACGGCAACATTGGCCGCGAGCGCGCGGTTTTGCGCGACGCTGCGCTTGGCCTGGCTGCGGCGGGCGCCAAACAGCTGCTCGAGCTCGCGCGCGAGCCCTCGCGCGCCACCATCGCTGGACGTGCCAGCCCGTCCGCTGGAGGTGCCCGGCCGTCCGCTGGACGTGCCCGGCCGTCCGCTGGAGATGGCCGGTCTTCCGCCGGAGCCGAGCACGTCGTCGTGGGGTTGCGTGGCAAGGAAGTCGTCGAGCGCCAGCTGCAAGTCCTCGGCGGTCGCCCAGCGATCCTCCGGTGCACGGGCCAGCGCGCGCGACACGATCGCGATGAGCTCATCCGGAACGTCCGTGCGGTGCTTCTGGATCGGCGGGATCGGGTCGTCGATGACCGCATATAATGTAGCGGCGTCGCTGTCGCGCGCGAACAGCCGCGCACCGGTCAACAACTCCCACAGCACCACACCGACCGAGAACACATCCGACCTTCGATCGATCGCCCGGCCACGTAGCTGCTCGGGCGACATGTACGAGATCTTGCCCTTGATCATCCCCGCGCGCGTCTGGACGATGTTTGTCGCGGCCTTGGCGACGCCAAAATCGATCAACTTCACTTCGCCGAAATACGTGACCACGATGTTCCCGGGAGTCACGTCGCGGTGGACCAGGGCGAGCGGCCGCCCCGCCGAGTCGGCGAGCTCGTGCGCGAAGTGCAGCCCGGCGCAGACCCGCGACATCACGTCGACGATGAACCGGAGGGGCAGGCGCTGCCGCTGCCGCGCGGCGCAGTTGAGCACCGAGTTGAGATCCTCACCGGCGAGGTACTCCATCACCATGAAGTACCGGCCGGCCTCGGCGCCGAACTCGTACGTGCGCACGATGTTCGGGTGCTCGAGCCGGGCCGCGAGCCGGGCTTCATCGAGAAACATCTGCACGAACTCCGACGACCCGGTCAGGTTCGGCAGCACGCGCTTGACCGCGACCACGCGGTTGAACCCCTCGAGTCCCTGGTGCACCGCAACGAAGATCTGCGCCATGCCACCGGTCGCGAGCTCGCCGACCAGCAAGTACTTGCCGAATCGCTCCCCGACCAGCGGGCCGTCCTCGGCGGGCTCCGGATGAAGAACCGCCACCGAGATCTCGGGGTCCGAGGTCGTATCGCTGTCGAATTCATTGGGCATGCGAGTCACGCACTCAGTTCGGCAACGTCGGTTTGGCGACCAGCCCCTCGGGGAAGTCCGGCGTCGGCAGCGGTTCACCGTCGTCGAGCGCGCGCAAGAACTCGACGAGATCGTCGACCTCGCGGCTGTCGAGCAAGAGCGGCGAGATCGTCACCTCGCGGGTCCCCGCGTAGTTCGCCGCTGCCGCCCCGCCGGAGTTGTAGTGGGTGACGACCTCACCCAGGGTGTCGTACACGCCGTCGTGCATGTACGGCGCGGTCTTGGCGACATTGCGCAACGTGGGGGTCTTGAATGCCCCGATGGCAGAATCCCGCTGCTCGAGGTTTCGCAGGTGGCTGTCATCCGGAGGCGCATCGCTGAACACACCGGCGCGATTGAAGATGCTGTTCTTGACCACCGGGATGGCGTCGTTGCGGCCGAGATCGGTCGCAGGCAGATGTTCGCCCTCCTGCGGCACGCCGATATTGTGGAACAGCTGATCGGCGAACGCCGGACCGCGGTGGCAGTCGTCGCATGCCGCCTTGCCGATGAACAGCCGCGCACCGCGGATCGCCGCCGGGGTCATCGCCTCGTCATCGCCGGCCAGCATCTGATCGAACGCCGATGGCGCAAAGCTCGTGCTGACCAGCCGCCGCTCGTAGGCTGCAAGCGCCTTGCCGATGTTCGCGAACACCCGATTGACGGCGTCTTGGTCCCCGGTCGGCATGGCGTCGAACTCGGCGGCGCCTGGCTTTCCTTGTGCGGGGAACCGGGTCAAGTCCGAGAGATCCGGCAGCGGTCCGAACAGCGCTTCGTAGTCGGCCTTGTAGTGGTCGTACACGACGTGCGCGAGCTGCAGGCGGGTCCCGTTGTTCGAGGTCGGCCGCTCCAGCGGAAGCAGGTTCCCTCCCCACAGCGAATCACCCCGGCCGTCCCAGGTCTGCCAGGCCCCTCGGTCGAGATCGATATACGCCGCGTTCAACACGCTCTGTGCGTTTCGCGTCGCATAGTTGGCGCCGAGGCTGGTCGCCGCCGGCCGCGAACGGTGGTCGGAGCCGCCAAACGCCGGGTCGTGGCAGCTCGCACATGCGATCTTGCCTACGTCCCCCGCGTTCCCGAGGCTACCATTCACTCCCAGTCCATGGTTGTCGCTCCCGAGCTTCCCGGACAAGGCGGTATCGAAGTACCACTTCTTGCCCAGGACGGCGGCGCGTACATCATCGGCGAACGCATTGGACGGATCGGCCGACGGCGAGGCCGGCAACCGAAAGCCCTCGAGGACCGCGCGCTGCTCGTCGGTGAACGCCCGGTCGTCGTTACAGCCCTGCATGATGGTCGCAGTCGCGGCCCCCAGCCCCAACAACAGTATACAGGCCGTGCTCGTCATCCAGCCTCCGCTTGTGAACTGTAGTTGTCGCGCTCGTCGCTAGCAAGCGAACAAGCCACTCGGTCCGCAACCTGCGTGCGGGCCGCGCGGCGTCCGACATGGCGGGGCAAAGTCGCCCATGACGCGGGCCGGTGTCGGTCACGCCGAGATCGGTGGCGCCGCGCGGCGTCGCCGAGCCGTCGAGTGCCCCGCCCACTATCACGGTCCATGTCCGCGGAAATTACTTGTAATCCTCTAAAGTTGCAATGGTCGGGATCGGATCGCTGCACCCAGCGCGCGTTGGCGCACCAGCGCCGCGAACCGCTGTAGGGGCAGACGCATGGCGGCATCGCGCCGGTACACCGCCGACCAGCGCTCCGGCAAGCCCGCGCGGGTGAGCCGGCGGAGCGCGATCTCGCCGCGCAGGACGTGCGGCGCCACGGCCCAGCGGGACACCAGCCCGACCCCAAGCCCGGCCTTCACCAGATCCACGATCGCGTCCGTGAGCGGTACCCGGACCGTGCGCGGCATCGTCGCGCGCTCGCTCGACAGCAGGTCGCGCAGTCGCTCGACGTCGGTCCGGGGCGCGTCGTGGACGAACACCGTCTGGCGTCCGAGCTCGACCGCGGTGACGTACGGACGCTGGGCGAGCGGGTGACCGGGCGCCATGACGACCGTCCACTCGTCGGCGAACATCGGCTCGGTCACCAGCGCGCTGTCCCGCACGGGCGAGCTGACGAGCGCGAGCTCGAGATCACCGCGGAGCAGCGCGCTCACCGGGGCACGCGTCGCCTCGAGCACGATCCGGACGTCGACGTGCGGGGCCTCGGTCGCGAGCGCGGCGATGATCGGAGGTAGCCAGTGGTAGGACGTGAAGGTCTCGATCGAGATCCGCAGCGCTTCGCGCTTGCGCGCGCCAACATCGTGCAGATCGCGCTCGACGCGCGACAGCTCCGCGAGCAGCGTCCGCGCCGTGTCGAGCAAGCGGGCGCCGGCCGGGGTGAGCTTCAGCTGGCGCCGGACCCGGGCAAACAGCACGACGCCGAGCCGGCCCTCGAGGTCGGCCAGCTGATGACTGACCGCGGACTGGGTGAGGTGGAGCCGAGCGGCTGCGCGCGTCGGCCCGCCCTCCTCGGCGATCGCACGGACCAGACGAAGGTGACGGATCTCGAGCATCGCGGACATGCGGGCCTCTCATGAAGCCATGCGAAACATGCGTTTCCCACATGACCATGGCGACACCATAGTCCATCCATGTCCAACACGACGTACCGAACCCACCAGGACCAAGCCTTCGACACCGTCGCCCCTGGCGTGGAGATCTGCGTGCTGCGCCGCCACGCCGGCGCCCCCGGCGCTCCACGCGGCCCCGCCGTGCTCGCCGGCTCCACCATCGTGTTTCGCATGGCGAAGGGCGCCCGTGCCCCGCTGCACGATCATCCCGGCGGCGAGGAGACCTATCTCGTCTCGGGGCGACTTCGCGTCGGCGAGCGCACGCTGTCCGCCGGCGACTACCTGTGGACGGCGCCCGGCGAGGTCCACGATGGCTTCGCGGAGGAAGCGAGCGTGTTCTTCGTCGTCCTGCCGGACGGCCTGCGGCTCGCCGGGACCTGAGCGCCCGGCGAGCCACGGGTGGTGACCGGCTGCGCCTGGCCCGGGCTAGCGACCGAACACGGTGAGCTCACCGTTGTTGAGCACGTAGACCCGTCCGGCTGGGTCGAGCGAGATCGGCGTGTACGCGGCGCCGAGCGCCTGGTTGAGGAACGTCTGGGTCTTCAGGATGCCGCCCTGCCCGATCTGATACACGTTGCCGTCCTCGGAGTTGGCGAACACATTGCCCTTCGCATCGACCGCGGGTGCGTTGACGCACCACTCGAAGCCATTGGGGTGCGGCTCGTCCGTGCACTTGATCGTGCCATCGGGCTGGCGGCCACACGCCTGCGTCGTCCGGTCCTGGAACTGCCACTCGGGCTGGAGGTCCTTCGACAGCTGCGTGATGTAGAATGGCCCGTTGGTCAGATAGTGATTGTCCTTGAGGACGATCGAGTAGGTGTGGTCGTGCTCGTAGATCGCCGGGGTCGAGTCCCAGCCGAACGTGTACGTGCCGCTCAGCTGGCCGCCGCGGCCGAGCTTGACCAGGTGACCGCGCGAAAAATTGTAGTCGTCGAGCGCGCCGTACAGCACGCCGCCATCGGGCAGCGCGACCGGGGTCGACGATGACACGTCGAGGACGAACAGCGCCGGCGGCAGGTTGGTGTTCGGGTCGACCCCGACCGCGGAGAACGTGGTGCTGCACGGCACGTCGCCCTCGGGGAACCCCGGGCGGTGGACACCGCAGCCATCATGGACCAGCCCGCGCAGCGAGGTCGCCCACTTGAGCGATAGATCGGGCTTGAGCGCGATCACGTACGAGTAACTCGGGTTGCGATCGGCGGTCGATGCCGTGAAGATCGTGCCGTCGGTGCCGATCGCCGGCGCGACGTTGACGCCGGGGCGCTGGCGGCCGCACAGCCCCTGGGGCGCGACTGCGTCCGCGGACGGCGGCCACGGCCGCGGGGGCTGTGGTGTCGCCGCGAAGAAGCTGATGACGCAGGAGTCCGTCGCCGCGGGGGCGCCGGGGATCAAGTGCTCGTAGTCGACCGTCCAGGTCTGGCCCCACGGAGCCGCCTTGACCAGGAAGCCGTGATTCTCGCCGGTGACCGGATCCTGCCGCAGCACGTTCCAGTACGCAAAGCCGAGCTTGTCGACCGTCACGCCGCTCGTGACGTAGGTATTGGGATCGACCGTGTGGAACGGATTGATCCGCTGCAGCGTCACCGCATGATCGAAGATTGTCAGTACTTGCCACACCGAGCCACCCGCGCCGGGGACGTAGAGCAGCGGCCCGGCGAGCGCGGGCTGGAACATCGGCTCCCAGACCCGCACCGGGAATGGCTTCCAGTCGCTCTCGAAGCTCCACGCCAGCTCGTAGCTGCCGTCGTGCTTGCGGTGATACTTGTTCTCGGACCAGATCTCGTGAACCAGGTTGCCCTGGCTGAGCCCGCACGGCGCTGGCGTCCCCGAGCCCGGTGGATCGCAGGGCGTGAACGTGCCGCCCTTCTGCAGCATGTAGAAGTTGCCCGCGGCGTCGTTGAGCGGCACCTGGTAGTGCACGAACAAGTCGCCGCCACCCTCGGCGATCTCCTGAAACTGGAATGGATCATAGACGAGGTGATCGAGGACATGCGTAGGTGCCTGACCGGTCACACACGACTGCCCCTCATGCGACGCGTCCTGCCCCCACTGCGACCACGCACACGTGAGATCTGGAATGCTGAGATCCGACGCGGTCGACCTCGCCTCCTGGCTGGTCGATACTGGTACAGGATCCTCGTTCGAGGACGCTTGCTCGGCGGGCGCCGCACAGCTGGCACCACCGAGCACGCCAATGATGCCCAGGGCTCTCGAGAGCTTCATGATGAACTCCTTCCCCACACAGCGGTTGATTCCGCTCGATCGCAAGATGACATGCAAAGTCGTCAGCGCACGAACGAAACGCATATTACCGCACGCGACGACCACACGTCGCAGCGACTCGCGGTCGTCGCACTGCGACGCGAGACAGCGATGCGACGGCCGCCGATGATCGGCGGCATCATCAGGGTCGCTGCGTACCGACGACGCCGCTGCTTGTCGCGCCGACCGTCGCGCCGTGGTACGCGCGAAACTTCCCGATGTCGAACGCGCGTTCCGACTTCGCGAGCGCGAACACCGCGACGGTGTTGCCGATCATGTTGGTGAGCGCGGTGCACGTGTCCATCAGGCGGTCGATCCCGAATAGCAGGCTGAGACCGCCGAGCGGAAGCACGCGGACCGCTTCTAGCGTCGCCGCGAGCTTGACGAAGGCGCCGCCCGCGACCGTGGTGCCGCCCTTCGAGGTCAGCATCAGCACACCGAGCAGGGCGAGCTGTTGCACGACCGAGAATGCCGTGTCGGTGGCCTGCGCGATGAAACCGACCGACATCGCCATGTAGATGCTCGTGCCGTCGAGGTTGAAGCTGTAACCCGCGGGCAGCACGAAGCCGACGACCATCTCGTCGCAGCCGGCGTGCTGAAGCTTCTGCACCAGACGCGGGAATGCGACCTCCCCCGATGCGGTCCCGAGCACGAGCAGCAGCTCGTCACGGATCATCCGCAGTACGGCGAAGATCGATAGTCCGCACCACGCGGTGATCCCGCCGAACACGACCCCGACGAACGCGATCGATGCCGCCCAGTAGAGCACCACGAGCTTCATCAGGTGCAACAGAGTGGCGCTGCCGTTGTGGCCGACCGCGGCGGCCATCGCGCCGAATGCGCCGATCGGCGCAAGCCGCATGAGGAAACCGAGGATCGTGAACAGCACGCGCTGCGCTTCATCGATACCGCGCGAGAGGCTCGAATCGCGGCCCACCGCGAGGTTGAGCGCCACGCCGGCGAGGATCGCGATGAACAGCACCTGCAGGATGTTGCCGGTCGCGAACGCGCCGATCAGGGTGGACGGCACGATACCGAGCAGGAACTCGCTGACCGTCACGTGCGCCGAGGTCTGCGCGAGTTGCGCGACCCGGGCGGTGACCTCGAGACGTACGGCGTGCAGGCCGGCGCCGGGCTCGAACACGTTGGCGAGCACGAGCCCAAACATCAGGCCGAGCGTGCTGACCACCTCGAAGTAGACCAACGTCTTGGCCCCGAGCCGACCGAGCCGCCGCAGGTCCTGCACGTGCGACAGGCCGTGAACAACCGTGCAGAACACGATCGGGGCCAGCAACATGCGCAACAGGCCGACGAACGCATCGCCGAGCGGCGCCATCGCGATCGCGGCATCGGGTGACACGATGCCGAACACCACCGCCGCCACCAGGGCGATCAACACCTGGACATGTAGCCTGCTGAGCTGGATCACGTCGGCCTCCTCCTGACAGTCGCGGCTGCGCTCGCGTGCTCGGGCCGGCCCACGGGCGGCCGCGCGTGGGCTCGACGGTCGCGACGGCGCGGGTGCACATCAAGCTCGGCGGCGCGGCGCGCGCCGAGCGGCAGTCGATCCGGCGCTACGGGCTTGGCCGCCGGGCGCGCCGGTGGCGGTCGGCGATGCCGCGATCAGCCAGTCGCGCAGCAGCGCCGCGCTGGGGCCCAAAGCTCGGCCCGGCGCCCACGCCAGCTGGTACGACCGGCGCCTCACCGGCTCGTCCGGCAACGGCGCCACCAGGCGGCCCGAGGCGAGGTCGTCGTGGGCCAGCACATCGCTCTCCAGCACGACCCCCAGCCCGCGCGCGGCGGCCTCGATCGCGACGTGCGACGGGTCGATCTGGATCCGCTCGTGTTGCGCACCACCGGCGACGTTGCGGCTCGCAAACCAGTCCTGCCAGGTCACCGCGTTATCGTCGGTGTGAATCAACACGTGGCGGCGCAGATCCGCGGCGCGGTGGATCGGGCGCGCGCCAAGGACGCGCGGGCTACACATCGGTTGAATGGTCTCGTCCAGCAGCGCGACGGTATGCGGGTCCGCGGCCGGCACCGCGGCGTACTGGATGGCCAGATCGGTCATGTCCCAGCGGACACCGGCCCGGCTGGGCGCGGCGTGGAGTCGGACTTCGACGCTCGGATGGGCTGCGCGGAAGCCCGGCAGTACCGCCAGGAGCCACGTGCTCGCGATCGAAGGCGTCGTCCGGATCGCGACGACCTCCGGCTGGCTGGCCATCGCGGACCAGCTCGCGCGTCGCGCACTCGAGCATCGCAACCACGTGCTGGATCTTGGTGGCGTACTGCGCACCACGCGCGGTCAGCGCGATCCCGCGGCCGGTCCGCGTGAACAGCGCGACGCCCAGCGACGCCTCGAGCCCGATGATGTGGTGGCTGACCGCGGATGGCGTCAAGCGGAGCTCCCGCGCGGCGCCATGAAAGCTCCCGAGCCGCGCCGCGGCCTCGAACGGCACCAGCGCGCGCAGCGGCAGCGCCTGCCAGCGCCGCGCGGCCACGACGCGTGGTGTCCGCGGCCGGCCGCCCGCCGCGGCCGCGCGATCGTGACAATTCCTCATGTGCAGAATACTTTTTATCGCTTTTTCGTCGACTGCCACGATCCTAGTCTACATCGGCAATGGAGACTCGCTCATGATGGATCCTGGCAATCGCGCGAATCCGCTCGCGGTCATCGCGCCAGAACGCGTCGACCAGCTGCGCGCGATCGCGCGAGACCACTTGTTGTTCTATGGCCGCGAGCTCTCCGACGTGATCATCGCGCGCGCCGCGGGCGCCTATATCTACGACACCTCCGGGCGCGCCATCCTGGACTTCTCGTCCGGACAGATGTGCGCGACCATCGGACACAACCATCCAGCCGTGCAGGCCGCGCTGAACCGATCCGCGCGCGACGTCGTGCATCTCGACAGCACCAAGCTGTGTCCCGCCGTGATCGAGCTCGCCGAGGAGCTGTGCGCCATCCTGCCGCCGGCCCTGCAACGCGCGATGTTCCTCAGCACCGGCAGTGAATCGAACGAGGCCGCCATCCGGCTGGCCAAGCTCCACACCGGCGGGTTCGAGGTGTGCGCGCTGCACGGATCGTGGCACGGCATGGCCGGCGCGGCGCAGGCGAGCACGTACGCCGCCGGCCGCCGCGGCCATGGTCCGGCCGCCCCCGGCGTGTTCGCCCTGCCACCGCCCAGCGCCTTCCATTGTCCGATCCGGCACTGCCGCGACCGCTGCGACGCGACCTGCCTCGCGGTTGGCTTCGAGCAGTTCGACGGCGCGAGCGTCGGTGCCGGCGCCGCGGTCATCGTGGAGCCGATCCAGAGTGCCAATGGCGTCATCGTCCCACCACCGGGCTACCTGCGTCGTCTCAAGGAGTATTGCGTCGCGCGCGGAATGCTCTTGATCTTCGATGAAGCGCAGACCGGCCTTGGCCGCGTCGGAACCAATTTTGCCTTCGAAGCCGAAGCCGTCACTCCCGACATCGTGACGCTCTCGAAGACGCTGGGCGGCGGCGTGCCGCTGTCTGCGACGGTGACGAGCGACGCGATCCATACCGACGCCCACACGAAGGGGTTCAACTTCTACACCTCGCACGTCTCGGATCCGATGCCCGCGGAGGTCGGGCTGGCGATCGTGCGCGTCATCCAGGCCGAGCACCTCGCCGAGCGCGCTGCCGCGCAGGGCAGCTACCTCATGGCCGGGCTCGCCGAGCTCCAGCGCCGCTACGAATCGATCGGCGATCTCCGGGGCCGAGGCCTGCTGATCGGCGTCGAGCTCGTGACCGATCGGACGTCTCGTGTGCCCGCCCACGATCTCATGCGGCGCGTGACGCAGCGCTGCCTCGCGCTCGGGCTCAACATCAACAAGGCGGGCGGCCCCAACGCGGTGTGGCGGCTCGCGCCCCCGCTCACCATCGAGCACGCCGAGATCGACACCGCGCTCGGCATCCTCGACCAGGCGATGACGGAATGCGGCGCGCCATAGCGGCCCCGCGGTCGGGTTCGCGGCGAGAGCCCGACCGCAAGACCATCGACGGCGCGCCATGCTGGTCGCCAGGTGCTGTGTCAACCGCTGGTGCGCGGAACCCGCGGCGGTCTGCGGCGACGAGGTGCGCCGACGATCGCGAAGTCGCGCTTGACCTGCCATGCGGTGGCGAACGCCGCGTACGTCCGTCGCGCGAGCTCGGCAGCCGAAAGCGTCGGCTCCGATTCGAGCGCGGCCCAGCAGTCCGCACGGTACGACGTGCCCATCATGAGCCGGTAGTGATAGGTCCGATGGCGCCTCGCGAGCTGTTCGGGCGACACCACGTCGCTCGAACGATCGCGTAACAGATTCGCCGGGACGCGAAGACAGGAACCCTCGAACCGAGGATCCTCGCCATGTCGCCGGATCTGGAATTCGGCACCTGAGGCCAACAGGTCCAGCCGCGGGCCGCGGTAGTGCCGTGCCATGCGAGCGTACCTGCGGTCACGCTCCTGCCACTTCGCGAGCGCCGTCCACAAGGCCCAGCTACGCTCTGAACCGTTGGCCAATACGAGCTTCGTGAGCCGATCGGCATGGACCCACTCGTGGTGCACACCGAACCAACTCACCAGCATCGCGACGACGCGCAGGTCGTTCCGGTCGATCGCTTCGACGGATGCGAAGAACATCGTGTCTTCGATGTTTGGCTCGCCAACCGCGGCGGCGGCGAACCCCATGCCGATCCCGACCATGGCCGACGTTAGCGCCTCGCTGTCCGGGATCAGCTTGGGTGCGAGCTCTCGACTAAATGGCATGGTCGAGCCTTTTGCCAAGATCGACCAGCGTCGCGCGCACGTGGGCAGGCCACGCGGGATTTCCGTCCTGCTGTTCGAGCCACGGCAAGATCGCACCCAGCTCGTCCGCTGCCGGAGCGAGCGCCAGGCAATCCCCGAGATCGAAGCCGCGATCGCAGAGCGCAAACAGCTTCGATCGCAGAAGATCCATCCGGCCAAGGCATCGAAGCTCGATGGATATGCCGGAGAACACCGGCTGCAGCCGCTCTCTCCAACCCGGCGGCAACACAGAGACCAGCGAGGCCGGTCCATTGTTGAGCCAGTCGTCCTGAAGCTCCATGCCGCGCTTGCGCGACTCGGCTGCGAAGCTTCGTGCCGCGTCGGCGATCAACGCGGGCATGGGAGGATCGAGGATGTCGCAGTCCTTCGTCGCGCGTGAAATGATGCCGAGGAGGTTGAGCGCGGCGCCGCCGATCACGATCGCGTCGAGGCGGAGGCCACGGGCGGTGAGATAGCGATCGAACGCCTCCAGGGTCTCACGCGGGGTCATAGGTATCAGTATAACTGATACCGGGACGCGAGACGAATCTCCCCGGACACGTCCAGGAGAATCCGAGCTGAGTCGTTTTGTGGCGGATGTACCGAGACTTAGCCGCTGCGCGAGACCTTGGACCAGACGTCTTGCACGCGCTGCGGCGAGACCGGCACGGCGGTCTTCAGCTCGGGCGCGAAGGTCTGGACGCGGAGCTCCTCGATCAGCCAGCCGAAGTCATCGACCTCGGTGAGCGGGCGGCCCTTGGCCCGTAGCTCGTCGCGCTTGGTCAGGTAGCTCTGCCAGAACGGGGCGACCAGCGCGGCCTTCTGCTGATCCTTCTGGGGATCGTGGGCCTGGCGCTGCAGCCGGATCTGGATCGCCTTGAGGTAGCGAACGATGTGGCCGAGCCGTGCGACCGCCGTGGCGCGCATCAGATCGGGCGGCGCGAGGTGGGCCAGCTGGCTCTGGATGTCGTCGACGACAGTGCGAGACACGCCGGGCTTTCCGGCCATCGCCTTGAGCGCGAGCCGGACCTTCTCGAGCTCGGCGCTGACATCGACCGCGACGCGGCCCAGCTGGGCAAGCACGATCGGCAGCTCGTCGCGCCCCTCCGACAGCCGGAGGTTGAACGCGGGCTTGCTGCGAGGCACCAGCTCCGGATCGGCCAGGCGGAAGGCGTCGTCGAGCGCGTGGAGCACGATCTGCCGCCGGGGCGTCATCGGTCCGCCCGAGGCGACGAGCGGCCCCTGCCCGAGCAAGGCCGGCAGCTGGGCCTCGAGCTTGCCGAGCGTGGTGCCGAGCTGGAGCAGGAACAGCCGGCGCAATCCCTCGCGGGTCGCCTCGGCGGCGGCGGCCGGGGACTCGAGCAGCCGGACGTCGACCCAGGTCTCGGCATCGACCAGCGCCGGGTAGGCCAGCAGCCGGCGACCGCCGACGTCGAGCGTGACCTGGGCCGGCAGCGCGTCGAGATCCCAGGACCTGAGGCCGGTGCGCTCGTGGCGCTCGCGCGGCGCCGTCGCCCACAGCTCCTTGGCGCGATGGCCGAGCGCGCGCTGGAGCTCCGCGAGATCGCGGCCGTGGCCGATCAGCTTGTCACGCTCGTCGACGACGCGGAACCCGAACGCCAGGTGGGCCGGCAGCGAGCGCAGATCCCACGCGCTGCGCGGCACCTGCTCTCCCGTGCGCTCGTGGATCGCGCGCTCGAGCGCCGGCAGCATCGCGCCGTCGAACGGGCGCAACCGGACCGCCAGCTCGCGGGCGAGGTCGTCGAGCGGCCGTTGCACCGTCAGCGCCTTGCGCAGCGGCTTGGGCAGCGACTCGAGCAGCGCCCGGAGCTTGGCCTCGTGCCAGCCCGGGATCGTCCACGCCAGGACCTCGGGATCGAGCTGCGGCAACACCGCGAGCGGCACCGTGGCGGTGATCCCGTCGTCATCGTCGCCCGGGTCGAACTTGTACGCGAGCGGCAGCGCCGCGCCGCGCACGACCAGCTGATCGGGGTAGCGCTCGGGCGACAGCTCGTGGGCCTCGTCGAGCAGGATGTCCGCCAGCGACAGCTCGAGCACCGCCGGGTCGGTGGCCTCGGCGACGCGGCGCCAGTCCTCGAACGTCTTGGCGCTGTAAACCGTGTCGGGGATCCGCTTGTCGAAGAACTCGCCGAGCTCGTACTCGTCCGCGAGCATGTCGCTGCGCCGGGCCTTGTCGCGCAGCCGCTGGACCTCCTCGAGGAGCAAGCGGTTGTGCTCCATGAACGCGCCCTTGGTCGTGTATTCGTGGCGGACCAGCGCGTGGGTGATGAACATCGTGCGGCACAGCGCCTGATCGAACCGCCCGTAGGCGACCTTGCGATCCTTGACGATCGGCAGGCCGTACAGCGTGACCTGCTCCTTGGCCATGACCTGGCCCTGCTTCTGCTCCCAGTGCGGGTCGCCGTAGCTGCGCCGGCACAGCTCGCCGGCGGCCTTCTCGAGCCACGCCGGATCGATCTTGGCGACCGAGCGCGCGAACAGCTGCGAGGTCTCGACCAGCTCGGCGGCCATCACCCAGGCCGGCGGCTTGCGGGCCAGCCCCGACGACGGATGGATCATGAAGCGGGTCTGGCGGGCGCCGACGTAGATCCGCGCCTCGGGATTCCACATCCCGATCTTGCTGAGCAGCCCCGGCAGCAGGCCCCGGTGGATCTGCTCGCCCGACGCCGGCTGGTCATTGGGACGGAAGTCGAGCTCGCGCATCACGCGGACCAGCTGCTCGTGGATGTCCTCCCACTCGCGCATCCGGTTGTACGACAGGAAGTTGTCGCGGCAGAGCTTGTGCATCTGGTTCCGCGTGCTGCGGGCGCGGGCCTCGTGCCAGAAGCTCCACATCTTGAGGTAGCTGACGAAGTCGCTGCCCTCGTCCTTGAACTTGCGGTGCGCCTCGTCGGCGCGCTGCTGCGCCGCCTGCGGCCGGTCGCGCGGATCCTGGAGCCCCAGCGCGGACGCGATGACCAGCACCTCGCGCAGCGCGCCCTCGTCGCGACCGCCGAGGATCATCCGCCCCAGCCGCGGGTCGACCGGCAGCCTGCCCAGCTGCTCGCCGAACGGGGTCAGCCGGCCGTCGTCGTGGATCGCGCCGAGCTCCTCGAGCACGCGGTAGCCCTCGGTGATCGCGCGCTGCTGCGGCGGATCGAGGAACGGGAACTGCTCGATGTCGCCGAGCCGCAGCGCCTTCATGCGCAGGATCACGCCCGCGAGGCTGACCCGCTTGATCTCGGGATCGGTGTGGGCCGGCCGCGACGCGTAGTCCTGCTCCTCGTAGAGCCGGAAGCACACGCCGCTCTCGGTGCGCCCGCAGCGACCCTTGCGCTGATCGGCGCTGGCCTTCGAGATCGGCTCGACCAGCAGCTGCGACACGCCGGTCCGCACGCTGTAGCGGTTGACGCGGGCGACCCCGGTATCGACGACGTACACGATCCCCGGGATCGTCAGCGAGGTCTCGGCCACGTTGGTCGACAGCACCACGCGGCGCTGCGACAAGCGCTGGAACACCCGCTGCTGGTCGGCAGCCGACAACCGCGCAAAGAGCGGCAGGATCACCGTGTGGGGTAGCGCGCGCTTCTCGAGCTCACCCATCGCCTCGCGGATCTCGCGCTCGCCCGGCAGGAACACCAGGATGTCGTTGCGCGGATCCATCTCGGCGATCTCGTTGACCGTGTTGGCCACCGCGTCGGCGAGGTCGGCCTCGTCGTCGCCCGGCGGCCGGTACAGCACGTCGACCGGGTAGGTCCGGCCCGAGACCTCGATCACCGGCGCGCCGCCGAAGAACGCGGCGAACCGGTCGGTCTCGAGCGTGGCCGAGCTGACGATCACACGCAGGTCGGGCCGGCGCGGCAGCAGCCGCTTGAGGAAGCCGAGCAGGAAGTCGATGTTGAGGCTGCGCTCGTGGGCCTCGTCGATGATGATCGTGTCGTAGCCGCGCAGCAGCGGGTCGCCCTGGATCTCGGCGAGCAAGATCCCGTCGGTCATGAACTTGATGTAGGACGTGTGCTTGATCTTGTCGTTGAACCGCACCTTGTAGCCGACCACGTCGCCCAGCTCGGTCGCGAGCTCCTGCGCCACGCGCGCCGCGACGCTGGTGGCCGCGATCCGCCGCGGCTGCGTGCAGCCGATCTGGCCGTTCACGCCCCGGCCCATCGCCAGGCAGATCTTCGGCAGCTGCGTCGTCTTGCCGGAGCCGGTCTCGCCCGCGACGATGATGACCTGGTGGGCATCGATCGCGTTGGCGATGTCGACGACCCGGGCGGTGATCGGCAGCTCGGACGGAAACCCGACCCGCTCGCTCAGCCGCAGCCCCGGTCGCAGCGCGGCGACCGGCGACGCGCGATCGCGGCCGGCGGGGTCCAGAGGCGGCGGGAGCTGAGACGGCTGGTCCATGGGTGCGGCCGCGGGCGCGGTGCGCGCGGTGCGCGTACCTTACAGGCGGTCCTCGACGACGACCACGCCGTGCGCACGGCTTCGTGCGCGCCGCCACGCCACGCGGCTACTTGGTCACCAGCTGGAGCGCGACCGGCACGAACTTCGCGACGGTCTTGCCCGCCAGCACCGCCTTGACGGTGTCGACGCCGAGCGAGCCGATCAGGGCCGGCTGCTGCGCGACGGTCGCGCTCAGGGTACCGGCCTTCACGGCGGCCACCGCATCGTCGGTGGCATCGAAGCCCACGACCTTGATCTTGCGGCCGGAGCCCTGGATGGCCTTGAGCGCACCCAGCGCCATCTCGTCGTTGTGCGCGAACACGGCATCGATGGCAGGCTGGGCCTGGAGAATGTTTTCCATGACGGACAGCCCCTTGGCCCGATCGAAGTCGGCCACCTGACGCGCCACCACCTGGAGCTTCGCGGCGCCCGCGGCGTCGTTGAAGCCCTTGCCGCGGTCGCGCGCCGCGGACGTGCCGGCGATGCCTTGCAGCTCGACGACCTTGCCTTTTCCGCCGAGCGCCTTGGCGAGGTACTCACCCGCCATCTTGCCACCGGCCACGTTGTCGGAGGCGATGTGCGACACGACGGTGCCGGAATTCGCGCCGCGATCGAGCGTGATCACGGGCACCTTCTCCCGGTTGGCGAGCTTGATCGCCGCGCCCACCGCGTCGGAATCGGTGGGGTTGATCAGGATGGCAGCGACCTTCTGAGACACCAGATCTTCGACGTTGGCCACTTCCTTGGCCGGATCGTTCTGGGAGTCCAGGACGACCAGCTCGATGCCCACCGCCTTGGCCTGCTTCGCCGCGCCGTCTCGTAGCGTGACGAAGAACGGGTTGTTGAGGGTGGAGAGCACCAGTCCGACTTTGGGCTTGGCCTCGGCGGCGGCGATCGTCGGAGCCAGAGCCAGGGTCAGCAGGCATGCCAGGAACTTGTTCATGAGAATCTCCTCGAGTTTTCGGACCGGGAACAACAAAGACCTCAGGCGTCAGCCTTGCGGTCGAGCAGCACGGCGATCAGGATGATCACGCCCTTTGCGATCATCTGGTAGTAGGACGACACGTTCATGAGATTGAGCGCATTGTTGAGAATGCCAATGATCAGCGCCCCCACCAGGGTGCCCAGGATCCGGCCGGAGCCCCCGGACAGGCTGGTTCCGCCGACCACCACCGCGGCGATCGCATCGAGCTCGTAGCCGACCCCCGCGGTGGGCTGCGCCGACGACAGCCGCGACGTGAGGATGATGCCCGCCAGCGCCGCGAGCAGACCACTGACCGCGTAGACCGCGGTCTTGATCAGGCCCGTCCGCAGTCCAGACAGCCGGGCCGCGTCCTCGTTGCCGCCCAGCGCGTAGATGTAGCGGCCGAACCGGGTGTGGCGCAGGACGTAGTACGCCAGCGCCAGCACCGCGGCCATGAGGAAGATCGGCACCGGGATGCCGAACCCATAGCCCTGACCGAGGAACGCGAACGCCTCGGCCGGGCCGACGTCGGCGGACATCGGCTTGCCGTCGGTGAACACCAGCGTGGCGCCGCGCACCACGGTCATCGACACGAACGTCGCGATGAACGGCTGGACCTTGCCCTTGGTGATCACCAGCCCGGTGAGCACGCCGATCGCCGCGCCGAGCAGCAGGACCAGGGCGATGCTGGCGAGCAACGGCAGCTGGGTCGCGAGCAGGGCCGCCATGATGACGCCGGCGTACGCCAGGATCGAGCCCACCGACAGATCGATGCCGCCGGTGAGGATCACGAACGTCATGCCGGTCGCGATCACCGCGTTGATCGAGGTCTGGCGGAGGACATTGATGATGTTCCCCGTGGTGAGAAACCGCGGGGACAGCAGCGAGATCGCCACGGCGAGGATCACGAGGCCGATCACCGGCCGGAGACGGGAAAAGAAACTGCTATTCACGATGACGTTCCTCTAAGTCCGATCGCCAGCCGCATGATCGCTTCTTGATCCGCCGCGCCGCGCGGCAGCACGCCCGCGACCCCGCCGCCGTGCATGACCATGATCCGGTCGCTCATGCCGAGGATCTCGGGCATCTCCGACGAGATCATGATGATCGCGAGGCCATCCTGCTTGAACTTGTTCATCAGGGTATAGATCTCGTGCTTGGCCCCCACGTCGACGCCGCGCGTCGGCTCGTCGAGGATCAGCACCTTGGGCGCGGTGATGAGCCACTTGGCGATCGAGACCTTCTGCTGGTTGCCGCCCGAGAGGTGGAGCACCGCCTGGCGCTCGCTCGAGGATCGGATGGCCAGCTGGTCCACGTACCCGCGCGCCGCGATCCGCGCCGCTCGATCGGACAGCCAGAACAGGATCCGCTGGAACCGCTTGAGCACTGGCAGCGTGATGTTCGCCTTGATGCTGAGCCCCAGGATGAGGCCGCGCCGCTTGCGGTCCTCCGAGACGTACGCCAGGCCGCGGGACACCGCGTGGTGCGGGCTCCGCGGGCGGTAGGGTTTGCCGTCGAGCACGATCGTGCCCTGCGAGCTCGGCAGCGCGCCAAACAGCGCGAGCGCCAGCTCGGTCCGGCCCGCGCCCATCAGCCCGGTGACCCCGAGGATCTCGCCCGCGCGCACCGCGAACGTCGCCCCGCGGGTGAACCGGGTCCGTAGATCTTCGACCGCCAGCCGCACGGGCCCTGGCGTGGCCTCGACGTGAGGATACTGCTCGGTGAGCCGGCGCCCCACCATCATCTCGATGATCGAATCCTCGGTCAGCTTGGCCGTCGGGGTCTCCCCGACGAGCCGGCCGTCCCGAAGCACCGTCACGCGATCGGACAGCGCGAAGACCTCCTTCAGCCGGTGCGAGATGTAGATCACGGCCTTGCCGGACGCACGCAGCTCCCGGATCACCCGGAACAGGCTCTCGCTCTCCGCGTCGGCCAGCGCCCCCGTCGGCTCGTCCATGATGATGATGCGCGCGTCGAACGACAGCGCCTTGGCGATCTCCACCATCTGCTGCTGGCCGACGCTCAGCGCCCCCACCCGCGTCTTGGGGGACGCCTGCACGCCGAGCCGCGTGAGCAGCTGCTGGGCGCCGGCGTTGAGCCGCGCCCCGTCGATCTTGCGCAGCCGGGTCACGGGCTCGCGGCCCAGGAAGATGTTCTCGGCGATCGACAGCTCCTGCACCAGGTTCAACTCCTGGTAGATGATGGAGATGCCCTTGAGCTGCGCATCCCGGGGACCGCGGATGTCGAGCGGCTTGCCTTGAAACACGATCTCGCCGGCAGTCCTGGGATAGGCGCCGCACAGGATCTTCATGAGCGTGGACTTGCCCGCCCCGTTCTCGCCCATCAGCGCCATGACCTCGCCGGGGAAGGCGCGAAAATCGACGCCGTCCAGCGCGCGCATGCCCGGAAACTGCTTGGCGATTCCGCGCATTTCGAGGATCGGTGAGGGCGCGATCGGGTCCACTAGAACACGACCCCTGAATGGAGGATCACGTTCGCATACGGCGTGCATTCGCCGGTGCGGACGATCGCCAGGGCCCCACCGGTTCGCCGCTTGAGCTCGTCATGGGGGACGAAGACGACCTCGACCGAGGCGCCGGTGCGGAGCCGGTAGGCGGACAGGATCGCTTCGATGCCCGCGAGTTGCTCGGGGTTGCGCGACCTGATCTCGTCCGCCACCACGACGCGCTCGATGCGCAGCTCGTCCAGCACGGTCTCGAGCGTCGCGAGGAACGACGGGGTGCCTCGGGTGAGCGCGAGATCGATGCGCACCGGCCCGGGTGGAATCGGCAGCCCCGCGTCGCCGATCACCAGGGCATCGCCGTGCCCCATCCGCGCGATGGTCGCGCTCAGCTCGCTGTGTAGCAGCCTGCCAGCTTTCATCTCAAACGCCTTTACTGCTTCGTTTTGCCGCAGAGCGTCGCAGTCACATGCGATCGAACACATGTGCACGTACCACGAAGAATCGAAACCGCTCGGCCCCTGAGCTCGAGTGACGTCGAGTGAGGTCGAGTCGGCGCGGGTGCTCAGCGCTTCTCGATGTCGGTAGGCTCTCGACGTTACACCTCGATGCGTGCGATCCGAAACCGTGTCATGCCCAAAACCACCGTGCGTGTGACCCGTCTCCGAAGGTCGCGCGGAACCGGGCCTCCGTTGCCGCTCGATCCCCGCCGTGCCAGATCTTCTGATGCGTCGGCTGACTCGGCCGAATGGAGACATATCGATCGATGCGGCGCACGCTCGCAACGCAGCCTTGACCTTGACGTGGACCTTGACCCGAACGTCGACTTTGACGGCAACGTAGACGTCGACCCGCATCGTTGACCTTGCACCTGGACCCACGGGCACATGCGCATCCTCGACAAGCGTGAGTGAGGACGTTCAAAGTCGAGGGCCACGAACAAGTCAACGTCTACTCACGTCGCCGTCAACCTCAACGTTGTGGTCAAGGTCAACGTCGAAGCCACGATCCGTCGGCCGGCCCGAATGCGGTCGGTTCTACAATTCTTGATTCAACAATTCTTGATTGATGACAGAAAGCCACCGAGCCCATGAAAAACTACTGCGTCGTCGGAAGCCTCAACATGGATATGGTCACCCGCATCGATCGGTTCCCCGAACCCGGGGAGACCGTCCGCGGGCAGTCGTTCACGATCTTCCCCGGCGGCAAGGGCGCCAACCAGGCGGTGGCGCTGGCCAAGCTCGGCGCCCATGTGGAGATGGTCGGGGCGCTGGGCGACGACGTGCTCGGGCACCGCTACCGGCACGTCCTGGCCGACGCGCAGATCGGCGCTCGCGGCGTGGCCGAGATTCCGGGGACCAGCACCGGCACCGCCAGCATCGAGGTGACGGCGTCCGGCGAGAACCACATCATCATCGTGGCAGGCGCCAACGACGCCGTGACGCCGGCCTACGTCGAGTCCCAGCGCGGCGTGATCACCGCATGCGACTACCTCCTGCTCCAGCTCGAGATCCCGCTCGCGTCGCTGATGCTGGCGGCGACCATCGCCCGGAGCGCCGGCATCCCCGTGATCCTCGATCCCGCCCCTGCCCGGGAGCTACCGCCCGAGCTGTTTGCCCTGGTGTCGATCATCACGCCCAACGAGACCGAAGCTCACCTCCTGACCGGCGAAGACACGACCACCGACACAGGCATTCATCGAGCGGGCCAGTCGCTGTTGTCGCGCGGTGTCGGCAGCGCCATCATCAAGGCCGGAAAGCGCGGGGCGTTTCTGGTAGAGGCCGGCACGTTCACCCATCTACCCGGATTCGTGGTCAACGTGGTAGATACCGTCGCGGCCGGTGACTCGTTCAACGCGGGCCTCGCGGTCGCGCTGGGCGACGGGGCCACTATGCTCGACGCCATCCGGTTCGCCAACGCCACCGGTGCGCTCTCGACCACGCGGGAAGGCGCGCAGAGCGCGATGCCGAGCGCCGACGAGGTGCGCGCCTTGATGGCCGCGAGTCCACGCGGCTAGCCACCGCGTCGACTCGACGGCCGGATCTCAGTGCACGTGATACGTGGCGCTGAGGTATCCGAAGATCCCCGGCACGTCGTACGTGGTGCCTTCGAACCCGTTCAGCGAGCAGCTGTAGCAGGCCGGGGGATCACGATCGAGGACGTTGTTCACGCCGGCCGTGACGGTGAGCTGAGGATCGAACTCGGGCGACCACACCACCTGCACGTCGTTGTACACGCTGATGCCGAGCTTGTTGGTCGCCTTCGTGTCGTCCGGATCAGGATTCGAGCACGTGCCCGGGAAGTCCGACAGGCCGGGGCACTGCTCGGTGACCGAGTGGATGTAGCGAGTGATCAGGCTGACGTCGAACCGCTGGTACTGCCACGCCAGCGCCAGGTTCGATTTGAACTTGGGGAACGCGTGCGTCGGCGTTCCGCTGACCGTGCCCACCAGGTTGGTGGTCTGGAGCCCGTCCGCGCTCGGCACCTTGGTCTCGTACGCAAGCAAGTAGCTCGTTTGCGACGTAGCGCGGAACCGGCCAAACGGCTTACGCGGCATCCGATAGCTCAGTGTCAGATCGAGACCGCGAACGTTGAGGCCACCGATGTTCTGCAGCACGTTGTCGAACGACGCGATCGCGCCCTGCGGGCTCCGCACGATGCCCTTGCAGGCGGTGTCGTCGGCGCTGAGCACGCATTGATCGAGCTGGAGCTTGGCGTCGAGCGCCGCGATCGCCGAGTCGAGCCGGATGTCGTAGTACGCGAGCTCGACATCGACGCTGTCTGACCACGGGCGGTCCTGCAACGCGGACGGGCTGTACGCCAGGCTGATGTTGATGCTGGTCGAGGTCTCCGGCTTGAGCCCGCGATTGCCGCCCGTGGTCACGCCGATCTGCTGATTGGACTGCGTGTAGCTGCCATTGGCGGGCACGCCGAGCGCGATGCAGCGCTGGCGGGTGGCCTCGGATACGCCCGAGTTGTTGAAGTCGCTGCACGGGTCCGGCAGCAGGGGCGCGTACTGCGACTTGCTCCCGAACAGCTCGCCGATCGCGGGTGCGCGGAATCCGCTGCCGAAGCTGCCGCGCAACACCAGGTCTTTGATCGGCTTCCAGCGCGCACCCACCTTGCCGGTGAGCTTGGGCGACAGGAACGAATAGTCAGACACGCGGCCCGCGGCATTGACATCGAGCAGCTCAGCCCCGGGCATACCGGCCAGCACGGGCGCACGCAGCTCGGCGTACGCCTCGTTGACCGTGAAGTGACCGGCGGTCGGCAGCGACACGGCGTCGGCCGCGTCGCCGGCCGCGACCACCGCGTCGGGCTCGTAGAACCCACTGAGCCGGCGATGCTCGACGCCGACCGCCGCCGCGACCCAGCCGGCCGGAAGCTTCACGAGGTTGCCCGTGATATTGGCGACGCTATCCTCCAGCGTCTGCTCCGACACGTCGTGCTCGGTGAACGTGGTGTACGCGAGCATGGCGGGGGTGATCGTGCCGCGTCCGTCGGCGCCCTGGCCGCCGAACAGGTCGAACGGTACGCAGTCGGGATCTCCTGGGTTCGCCGCCGTGCCGCAGTGGTAGGCGCCATCGGCGCCCAGGTACGCCGGCCCGAGCGCGTTCTGGAGCTTGGCCGAGTTGAACGCGTTGTTGCGGCGCTGCTCGGCGCGGTTGACGCCGTACGCGACCGTGGCGTCCCAGCTGAACCGGCGGCCGGCCACGTCGAACTGGCCGTCGAGCCCCCCGGACGTGTAGAACGTATGAACGTTCTGCTCGAACGTACGCGGTCCCGCTTCGACCGGGCGGCGATCGATCTGATACCCGCTGTCCGTCGCCGGATCGAACGTGAATCCGAACGGGTTATACGGGTTGGTCACGTCGACCGAGATCCGGTCCAGCCGACTGTCATTGTGGGCGCCCGGACCGATGGTCAACGGCTCGGGAGCCGCCTGGTTGACCGACTTGCGGTTGACGTACGACGCCTTGCCGCGAATATTGATCATCGACGTCAGCTTGTAGGTCAGCGCGCTGAACACACTGACGCGCTCCGACGGCGTCTCGGCATAGTTGTACGGCTGGTAGTTGAACCGATCGTCATTGGTGAACGGGTGGGTCACGCCCGGCTTGCCGTCCTCGAGCGCGAGATCGTGCTTGGTGCCGTCGGCATCGTAGTATTGCACCCGCCCCTGCGGGCTGGTCCCGGAGCAGCTGTCCGTGCATCGCCCAATGCCTGGAATCGGGTAGCTGGAGATCGACCGGTCAGCCGACGACACCGCGCGCTGATCGACGTAGGACCCACCGACCACCGTCGACAGCTTGCCGGTCGTGCTGCCCCACGACAGATCGTACTTCTGGGTGAACCCGTCGCCCTGGTGGAAGCCGCCGGTGTAAACCGAGGCCATCACGCCGGTCAGCTCCTTGCGCGTGATGATGTTGATGACGCCGGCGATCGCGTCGGAGCCGTAGAGCGGCGATGCACCATCTTCGAGTACTTCGATCCGCTCGACGATCCCGAGCGGGATCGTATTGAGGTCGGTCGCCGCCGCGACGCCGCTGGCCGACGAGCCATTGACCCAGCGCACGCCATCGACCAGCACCAGCACGCGCTTGGAGCCGAGGTAACGCAGGTCCGCTTCGGTGGCGCCGGCGCCGATGCCACCGCCGTCGGGCGGATACCCGAAGTTGCCGCTCGAGTTGTACTTGCCGTTGATCGCGCCGCCCGACACCGGCAGCTGCTGCAGGATGTCACCGACCGAGGTCAGCCCGGTGCGCTCGAGGTCGTCGCGCGACAGCGTCAGGACCGGCGCTTGTTTGCCGAGCGGATCACCGATGCGCGATCCAGTCACCATGATGACCTCGTCGCCCCCCGGCAGCTCGCCGTCGGTGGGGATCGCAGGTTCCTCGAGCGTAGCCGGCGCGGCGGGCGCCGCGGCGTCGCCAGCCGCGGCCGGCGCGTCCGGCGCGGCGGCGGGAGCGTCCGGCGCGGCGGCGGGGACAGCGGACGGCGGCACGGCGGGCGGCGTTGCCCCAGGCGCAGGCGCCGCGGGCGGCGGCGCGGCGGGCGGCGTTGGCCCAGGCGCAGGCGGTGTCGCCGCCGGCGGCGTTGGCCCAGGCGGTGTCGCCGCGGGCGGCGGCGCAGCGGGCGGCGGCGGCGTTGCCTGAGCGACCCGGCGCATCCGCAGCGTGGGGGCCGCGGTCGCGGAACCACCGGCGGTCACGATCAGCGCGCTCAGCCCTGCGAATACTCGATTACCAAACGGCTTGCGAAACTTCATCTACAGCACCTCGTGTCGGTGCTTCTACTACGGCGTTCGCTCGGAATGGAACATCTATATAGCCCCGCCCGAGACTCGAAATGACCGCGAAACACGATGGCAATCGCGACCATACGCTACGGCCCTGAGCGCGACTCGATGAGGTCGGCTCGAGTACGTACAGGTACGAGGGGTACGAGGGGTACGAGGGGTACGAGGGCCTCGTGCCGGCGACGCTGCGAGGCGCTCGCTGACCGCCAATATCGAGAGCGGTGAACGACAGACACCGAACGTGATTCCCGCGATCGAGCTTGGCAAGCCAACCACCTCAGGCAGCGCCGCGGCGGAAGAACCTCTCGATCGACACGCCGGACGCGTAGCACATACGGTGGCCGATCAGCACGACACGACAGCACGGCGGACCGGTGCGCCTCTACCTCGGGCATCGCGCAATGACCGCACTCAACGCTTCGGCACGACCTCGAGCGTCGCCGCAACTTCCACCGTGTAGTCAACCCCACTGACGCCAGCGGTCAGTGACAGCGTGGTCCCGCTCACATTGCCCGCGAGCTGCAGCCCGGGCAGCAGGTCAAATCGGACCTGTGTGCCGAGCGCGGCGTTGATACGATTGATCGCCGCAGCGATCGAGAAGTGTGACGCGTGCGAGATCTTGTTCACGAGATCGCCGTGCCGCAACCACACCGCCGCGTTGAGAATCGAATCCGACGTCTCGACGGACAGCTCCAGATCTCGCACGACGATCTCCTGTTTGGCATCATCGACGTCCGGCCGCCCCACCAGGTACATGATGCCGCACACCTCCCCATCGAGCCGGATCGCGAGCTCGAGGCAGGCGCCTCCGCCGAGACAGCTGACCGGTCCCGACACGCGCACGTCGCGGACGGTGACCACGTGAGCGACGCCAGCAGCGTCGGCGATCCGTTGCTCCTGGCCCACGAGGAACCGGCGGAGCCCCTCCGAGAGGACCGCATAGTCCAGCGAGCCAGAAGCGCGGAGACGCGCGCCGCTGGGCATTGCCGGCGGCGACGTGAGGTCGGGCAACGCGACCACGGCCACCGCGGGCGGTGACGCGGACTGCACCAGCTCGACATCGCCCCAAAGTGCGAGCTGCGCGCTGATCTGGGTCGGGGTGGATGTCCGGAGCGCGGCGGCCGCGCCCCGAGGACGAACGATCAGCCACAAGTCGCCAGCGACCCGGCGAGGCTGCTGGAGCGCGTTCCACAGCGCGCTCGCCTGGGGGCGAAAGTCGGACTTCGCAGCGATCATCGCGTTGAGCTGGCCGAGCTGTCGATCGACCTGTGCATCGATGATGCCGCGAACTGTGGGTGTCGCATTGACGATTCCGAAGGCGACCTGGCATGGCTGAGCAAACACGGTGCCACCATTGGCGATCACCCCCGAAAACCGATAGCCCGCGTCGAGCGTGAGCGGCGCGCTCAGATGTACGCTGATCGGGATCGCGGGGACACCCGCGTTGATGTTGCCGCAGCTCACGAACGGTTGCGTACATCCGACGTTGGCAAAGCCGACATGCGGATCGGCGATCATCCCGAAGCCGCCCGGGATCGACAGCAGCAGTCGATCATTTGCCGTACTCAGCGCGACCGGCGCGCGTACGAACGACCACGTCGCGCACAGGCCGTCGGCGACCTTGTGGGTCGTCGGCCACGACGGATCCGACAGGTTGGGGATGAGGCGATCGAGATCGGCGGCAATGCTGGCCAGCTCGAACGGGATCGACGCCGAGATCAGCGATGATGGCCGCGCGGCGACAGGAGCGGTGGCGGGTTTCGGTGGTTCCGGACGCAGCTGCACACAGCTGGATACGGCATCCCCTGCGAGGTGATCACGCTCCACGCTTGATCGCTGCGGATCCACGCGTGAGACGTGCTCACAAGACGACAGACCCAGCAGGACTACGGCGGTGCGAACATGGATGGCTGTAGACATGGGAATTCCTTACCAAGGCGACACGGCGTCATATTGACTCGACAGTCGCTGGTCGATGTCACCGAGATCGATCGGCAACAGCCTCGCATGGCCATCGTCGCTGGCGGTCGCGACCTGCAGGCCATCCGCGGTGACCGCGATGCGGCGGATCGGCGCCACGGGCGTCGCGCGCGGAGCGTACACCGCCCGGAGCGCGCCGGTGTCCGCCGACCAGACGCGCACGGCCCCGTCATCGCCCGCCGTCACCGCCACGTGGCCGCTCGCGCTGGGCGCGAAGCGGACGTCGCGAACTCCGCCACTGTGACCCGCCAGGGTGGTGATGAGCTTGCCGGTCTGCCAGCCCCAGACGCGAGCCGCACCGTCGGCCGCGCCGGTCATCACGTATCGCCGGAGAACGCGAGGTACGTAATCTGCGCGCAGTCGGGGCTGTTCGATCCGCCGCAGCGCTCGACGGGATCCGCGGGCGCCCCCGCGTGGCTATCCCACAGCGCGACGCAGCCACCGGCCTCCGTCGCCACACGGCTACCGTCGGGCGACAGAACGGCCAGGGTCGTCATCCGAGCCGCGGCGCCGAGTGTGACCGGCGCGATCGGCTCACCACGGCGCCAGCGGACGACCACGCGATCGTCATGATCGGCAACCACGGCCGTGACCTCGCCGCCCGCGACCTGGAGGTCGTAGACGTGGCCGCCGATCAGGAGCGACGCCACCGGGCGCGCCAGCGCCGCACGTTCGATCTCTGCGACCGGTTCGATCGCCTCGGGCAGATGGCTCCCCAGCCGGTCGCGATGCATGCGATAGGCGGCAAAGGCGGCCTGGAACGCGGCGTCACCCTCGCCGGCGTGGCTCGCCTTGTCGCGAAGATCCTGGAGCGCGGCAGCGGCTTCTCGCTCGGCCTGGATCTGGCTCGCGTACTCGAGGACCACCAGGATCGCGAGGGGCCCGACCGTCAGCGCTACCACCGCCACAGTGGCCCAGCGCCACAAGCGACGGCGGTGGCGTTCGGCGTCGGCAATGCTCGCGGCCACCGCCGCCTCGCTGCGCGCGAGCAGGTCCTCGATCTCCGCGCTCACGCCGACCTCGCGCGCCTTCTCAGGCGTGAGCCACGCGCGAGCCTCTTGCAGCTCACCAGGATCCAGCAGGCGCGACTCGCCGCGTCCACGGGTCACCCACTCTGCCGCCTTGGCCTCCAGCACGCGCCGGCGCTGCTCGTCGTCCTTGCGGACGCGAATGCGTTCACCCAGCTCGGACCACGCCGACAGCAAGATCTCGTGTGCCAGATCCACGCGCATCCCGGCGGCGTCGTTGCCCGCGCTGGTGGTGACCAGGCGCCCGTCCGCCAGGTGGCGAATCACCGTGTCGATCTCGCCCGGCGCGTCGCTTGCCGTGGCGAGCGCTGCGCGCGATTGCTGACGGCGCGTCACGGCTGCTCCGTCGCCGAACTGAACCAGCCGCAAGAGCACCCGCCACGCGATGTCCTGCCGGCCGGGCGACAGATCGTTCAGCGCGCCATCGGCTCGCCGGGCCACGGTCAGCGTCAGGCCGGTGTTCGTCCCGTCGCGCATCCCATCGTACTCGGCCATGCGCAGCAGGCCGCGCACGCGCTGGTGCCAGAGGCCCAGCAGGACGTCCTGCAACAGCGGCAGCGCGCCGGGCTCATCACCGACGTCATGCAGCAGTCGCAGAACGAGCACGGGCTCGACGTAGACGCCGAGCGCCCGCGCGGGGGCCTCGATCGCCGTTTGCAGATCGCCGCCACGCAACGGACCGATATCGAGCCGCGACAGCCGTCCTTCGAGATCGGCCCACAGCGCCGATTCCATCAGCGCTGCGTAGAAATCCGCGCGCAGTGTCAGCACGAGCGCGACCCGGACATCGGCGCGCAGCACGCGAACCGCCGCGATGAAATCGGCCCGCGCCACGGCCGCTGCGATCGTGAACAGCTCCTCGAGTTGATCGACCACGATCAGCAATCGATCGTGAGGCGGATGGCTCGCCAGCAGTCGGCCAACAGCGTCGCCCAGCCAAGGCGCGGCCGCGTCGTCTGCCGCTGGAACCGTCGCCTCGAGCACACCCGCAAGCGTGGCCGTGGGGTTGGGTCCCGGCCGCAGCTGCCGGACGATGTAGGAGCCACCCGCCAGGTCCGGATGGTCGCACAAGCGCGGGATCAAGCCCGCCGCCACCAGCGACGACTTGCCCGAACCGGAAGGCCCGATCACATACACCTCGCGCTGCCCGTCGCGCAGCCGGCCGAGCATCTCATCCACCTCATGCTTCCGACCATGGAAGTGGAGTGCGTCGTCCGCTTTGAACGGCTGCATGCCGGGATACGGGCATCGAACGGGTGCCGATTCCGGCGCCTTCGCGGCGATCCTGTTTCGCAGCCACGCCGCTTCCGCCTCCCAGTGCTCGCGCTTGGGGTTGCGAAAGTCGAGCGGCTTGCGAAACCGCGTCAGCAACGGTAGATCGCAGTCCTCGAGGATCGCCGGCACCAGCGTGGCGCTGCCGTCCTTCGCCGCCTCGATGCTCTGGTGCATGGCGAGCTGGTGGGCGAACTGCGCCCACGGCGAAGCCAGAAACGCGCGGCTCACCACCACCACGGTCACCGGGCAGAGCGCGCCACGCTCGATCTCCTTGACGATCACCGATCCCGGTTCGAACTGACTCGAGACCAGCACCTCGCCCTTGAACAGTCGCAATGCTTCGAGCAGGAACCCCTCGACGAACCAGGCATCGGCCGGCGCGTGGACGATGAACAGTTGCAAGCCTCCTCCAGGCGCTTGCGCATCGATGATAGGGCTCGCATCCACCGCTGGCTGTACGAGGGACGTTGCCGTTGCGGCGAGCCCGGGGTCAGGAACACCGGTGGCTGCCGGGCTCGCGCTTGGCTCTTGCGTCATCCTCACCTCAGGCGTGCCGGCCCGTGACAATCCGACAGAAAGATCCGACCGGTCGCGTACGCCCCGGGGCGCATGTGCCGCCTTGACCTCCGTCCATCGATCCCGTTGCCCTATTGCGCTACGGCGACTGGCTCGACGTCCGGCGGCCGCCCCAGCACCGAGAATGCGGCCCAGGATCGCGGGTTGGCGGCGCCCCCGGCCGATGCACTCGCGTCCAGCGCCTGTTGCACGCGAGCCAGCGCGCGCGCAGGATCGGTTCGCCAATCCGCCTGCGCGTAGAATTCTTGCATCACGGTGAGCGTGGCAGCGTCGCCGACACTGCGGTCGGTTGCGATCACCGTCGACGTCCCCGCTTCGAGCAGCGCAGCGGCGATCGAGCCCCAGCCTTCTTCATCCATGGCGGCGGCGGAGCCACAGCCAGCCAGCACGGCGATACCAGGTGCAAGGCCGCCCTGCACGATCTCCGCCGGATCGACCTCACCATCGGCGAGGAGCAGCGCTCGCCATCGTCCGTGCACACCAACGTGACCCGCGATGTGAAGCAACGAGGCGTCGCGAGCCGCCCACAGCTGGGCACGCGTCGCGCGGGTCGGCCACGGCGATCCGGACAGCTGCGCGTCTGTGTCGGCAAGCGCCTTGGCAACCGCGACGCCCTCGGCCGCAGCGCCTCGAAGATCACCTCGCGGGTCGGCCATGACGACCGGCGGACCTGCGCCACGGCTCGCCGGGCGACCGGCTCGCAACGCCAGGACTCTCACCAGCGGACGCTGCGCGATGATCAACGAGCCGTGCTCGTCGCGCAGTGCGCCGAGCGGCACCTTACCGAGCGCACCGATCGCGAGGACATAGAGCGGCTTCGTCGACGAGGTCGTAGGGACGATCATTCGCCCAAGCGCGGTCGCTGCCGACTTGTCGCCGGGATCGGCAAACAGCGCGTCGGTCCACACTCGCGCCTTGCTCGCCTCCGCCACCACGTCCCCGGTGACCTGGCCGTCGGTGACTCGCAATCGGTACACGTGCTCGTGGCGCGCCCCGATCTCGCGGCGAGACGGCGCGATGACGATGACCAGATCACGTGACCGCCACGCCGACAACACGTCCTCGACGTGCAGCGCCGGTGCGCCGGCCGACCGCGGCGGCGGTGCACCCAGCGTCAGGGACGCGCGGTCTCGAGCCACGATTTCCTCCGCGGTCGCCCGTAGCATGTCACTCATGTCGAGATCGAGGATCACCGCCAGCGCAGCGGACCACCGGCCGCGACGCGCCAGCAGTGCGATGAGGCCATCATACGGGCCGCGGTGACTCGAAACGAGATACGCAGACCGCGCCTGGGCATTCGCGCGCAGACCGGCGACCATCTCGGTGGCGCGGCGGTAGTGAAACTCCGCGAGCCAGTCGCCAATATACCCGCCACGCAACTCCGCCAGCTCGGCGCGTGCGCGTGCGATCTCCCAGGGCCAGTCGGCATCGGGTGGTTCGAGCGCTGCGGCCTGCGCCAGATACCGCCCGGCTGCCGCCAGCTCTCCGCGATCGGCGGCGAGATAGCCACGCAGGAGCTGAGTCGACACCGTCACGCCATCGGCGTTTGTCAGCGCGTCGGCCAAGGCGAGCGCAGCCACGGGATCCTTCCGCCGCAGCAACACCGCCTGGTTGCTCATGACCTGCGCTGCGATATCTTCGGAGTTGCAGCGCTGGTTCGCCCTGGCCGCTAGCGTCAGCTCCACCAGCGCGAGCCCCTCGTCGCCGGCTTCGGCCAGACACATGGCATTCTTGACACGAGCCCACGCCTCGTCACATGGCGACTCCGCTCGCTCGATCGCCTGTGTGAGCGTAGCCGCAGCGCCGCGGACATCTCCCATTCTACGCAACGCGTCGGCGCGCGCCAGATGCGCAAGCACTACGATGTGGGGGTCATCCACGCTCGCCGCACGCAGCACCGCATCGTCGGCGGCATCGAGCGCAGCGGTGAAGTCGCCTGCTTGCCAGGCGGCCTGCGAGAGCCTCACATCATCGAGAGTGAGACCGTGCTCATCCGAGGACAGCGCATGGGCGAGCTTGGCAAACATGGCGTGCAATCTCGCCGCATTGACATCCCCGCGACCGAGCGCAATGAAGCTGAGAAGCTCGTGCGCGTCACCATGACGCGGGCCCAGGAGGAATCGTTTGGAGAGCTTGTCGGCGTCGTCCGTCTTACCCTGATACAAGTAGGCGCGGACCGCCCAGTGAAGGTAGCGCTGCTCGTGGGCCTGCTCGAAGCTGGCGAGGCAGATCGCCACGCCACGCTGCAGGTCGCCACGCCGCACCGTCCGCTCGCACGGAGCCATTGGCGTTCCGATCCACCAGAGCAGCGATCCCGCGCTCGCCACGACGATAGCACTGGCGAGGATTTTCCAGCGCCACGGCATTCGCCGAACACACTGTCCTGATGACCGCTTCATCCAGCCTGCCTACCTCTCCGCAAACCGCACAATATCACAAGCGGAATCAGCCCCCAGACATCGAGACGCTGGTGTTGACCGTGTCAATGCCGCCACCTAGACTCGATCGCGATGGAAGATGGCTCCTCGACCGATGGCGCAACCATCGGGAGTGATGAGCTTCCCAGGGCAGAAATTCAGCGTGGCTCGACACGGCCGCGCGCGCGGTCGTGCGTCGATCCGGTTGCCGAGCAAGCGACGCTCGGGGCGCTGCGAGCCGGCCGTCGACACGAGGCACTGAAGATCCTGATGACGGCATACAGTGGGGCCATCACAGCGTTCACCATACGAACGCTCCGGAACCGCGAGGCCGCCAAGGATGTTCACCAGCTCGTGTTTCTCGAAGCATTCCAGGGCATTCACAAGTTCGAACAACGGAGCAGTCTGTGGCGCTGGCTGTGTGGCATCGCATACCATCGCTGCCTCGACGAGCTGAAGCGCGGCCGGCGAATGAGTGTCGCGGGCGACTTCGATGTCTGGGATGAGCTGGCCGCACCGCCTGACTCGATGATGGAGGGCGACCGGGTCGCAAAACGGCGCGCCCTCGAGAAGTGCCTCAGCGTGCTGTCAAACGCGATGCGGATGCAGGTCATGATGCGGTGCTTCTTTGGCCTGAGCTTCGTCGAAATTGGCGAGACTATAGGGGAGCCTCACGGAACGGTTCAGGTGCGCGTGTCGCGGATCTTGCCCCGGCTGCAGCGCTGTCTGCTCGGCGAAGGGATCGCGCGATGAGCCCACGAAGGCGGCCGAGTCCCGACGAGGACGATCTCGTCGATGCCCCGCTCCTCGAAGACGCCGAACGCGCCGAGGCTGCCTGGCTACTCGCCCGCGACAAAGATCCTGATGCCGCGCCGCCATCAGCGGAGATCGCCCGCCGTTACGCCGAGATCGAAGACCTGCTCGCGAACCTGTCGCCGCATGTCGCGCACCAGGACTGGCAAGACGAGGTGTCCAGGGTGGCCACCGCGGCTGCGCCGCCCGCGCTTCCCTGGTGGAACCATCCAGCTTTTCGCTGGGCATGCGGCGGCGGCCTCGTCGCGGCCGCCGCGCTCCTGCTGGTGCTTTATCCGCGGCCGCGGGACGAGCTCGAGGTCGCAATTCGGACCGGCCACAAGACCGGTGACGACGACCGGCCCCGCGGCGACGCCAAGGCGTTCGTAGGTGATCACCTCGTCATCACCGCGCGGCCCAAAGCTTCCGGCGATCTCCGCGTGTACCGTGCCGACGGAAAACTTGTAGGGAGATGTCCCGACGGACCCGGCTGCCGTAGCCACCCGGGCGACGACTACACCATCGACGTCATGCTCGATGCACCTTTGCAGTACCGCGTGTTCCTCGTCATTGGCATGGCCAACGCTTCCGCGACCGGGACGATGGACGTTTATCTCGACGCCGCACGTGCTGCACATGCGCGCGTGGTCTCGCCTCCCCCGATCGACGTGGAGTGACCGTTTGCGCGGCGTTGCAGATTTTCGTGCCTGGGTGTCTGAATTCGTTCACTGACCGCGCCTGAGCACATCATGACAGAGCGACAGCCGTCGGCTTCCACTCGAGTCAGCTCGATACCCATGTCAAAGGACGCTCCCGCCATGCCCAAGAGCAACACCTGCAACACGTACTTCCTGATTCCCCTCGACCAAGTCCCCAGCAGCTCGGCCCGCCACATATGGTTCGTCACGTGGTCCGAGAACGACAGGAGCTTCTGCCTGTCGACCGAGCGTCCAACCGCCCCGGATTCGATCTTACCGTGGGCGGTGGGGGCTGTCGCCACCGAGCTGGCCGCGGGGGGCGCCGACCTCGGACGCGACCCCAAAGACCGTCCGCCCCCCGTCACGCTGCCGCTCCCGATCGGAAGCCCGAGTCAGACGGCTTTCAGGGACGAATTTGTACAATGGCTGACAGCCCGCAACGACGAGGAGAAGCCCGGCACCGAGGAAACACGGAGCGCCTGAGCATTCGTTGTCTGAGCAGCTGAATCACCGAACACTTCAGGTCACGGAGCATCCATGTCGTCAGCGGATCAGGCAGCCCAAGCACTCGTCATCGGCGTCTCGAAGTATCAATACCTGCTCGACCTCACACCGAACAAAGATGCACAAGGGGTACGCGAGGTGCTCGCGAAATATTGTGCGTATCCTCACGATCGCATCACGATGCTCGAACAGGAGCAGGCGACGCGCGCAAACATCGTCGCAGCCCTGGCAAGCCTCGCGGAGGCGACCAAGCAAGCTTCGCGGACGTTCCTCTACTACTCGGGTCACGGCGGACAGGGCGTCGATGGCGATTCCTATATCCTGCCATTCGACGCCCGCAAGAAACAGTATTCAACCACGGCGCTCTCCACGGTCGAGCTTTCGGCGGCGCTCGACCGATGCGCCGGCGAGGTCACGGTCGTGCTCGACTGCTGCTACGCTGCCGGCATGGCCAACACCAAGGCCGGCGCTGGATCTCCGGTCACTCCTGAGACCGTTGGTCTCGACCTCGAAGAGTTTGGCGATCAGTTTCGCAACGACATCCAGTCCAAAGGGCGGGCCGTCTTTGCGGCATGCCGGCCCGACAAGCTGGCCTACGGATCCGCGTCTTACGGCCTGTTCACCGGACACCTGCTCGACGGGCTTTGCGGCAAGGCGTCGACCGACGGCCTCGATGTCAACGTCGCCCAGCTATTCAACTATGTCCAGAAGAACGTCGCATCGGCGTCGATGAACAAGCAGCAACCGTCTTTCATCGCGAGTATCGAGAGCTTCTATCGTCTCACGCGCTATCCCGAACGCCTCCCCCCCAGCGTTGTGTTCGAGAAGGACGTATACATCAGCTACGATCGCAGAGACCTTCCACTGCGACAATGGGTCGAGCGCGAATTTCAGCCCGAGCTCGAGAAAGCTGGGCGCTCGATCTGGGATTACGATGACCTCGCAACCCGCAGGCTCGAGGTTCAGGACGCCATCAAGCGAAGCAAGTATAGCATCGTGCTGCTCACGCCCGGGTACTTTCGGAATTTGCGCGAGGAATTCAATTCCGCGATGGCGATCCTACAGGCCATCGACACGCGCACGCCCCGCTTCATTCCCATCCTGCGCGAGCCATGTGACATCCCGCTCTCGATCGAAACATTCGTCGGTCTCGACATGACAGACAGCAACCGGATGGAGTTCCGCCACTCCATCGACAGACTGAACAAGCGCCTCAAGAAAGAACCGCACGAGCGCTGACAGGTGCGCGGGATGCAGTCATGGGATGCGCCTCTGGCTAGCGGAACCCGCCTTCTACACGAGATCCTCCTTTGATCGACCCAGCATCGATCGACACCGTACAAGCATCGCTCAGGGGTCGTCGGCATGGCAAACACGAGAGCGCTGATCATCGGACTGGACGGGTACGCACAAGAAGCAGCCCTGACCAGTGCGATTCGGGATGCGACGCAGTTTCGCGATGCGCTGATCCAGCGCAAGCTGGTCGATGCTCGCGACGTCGAGCTGTTGACACTCCCGGTGACGACTGGCGCGTCGCCCGCCACCGCGAAGGCCATCCGAGACCGGCTGTACCACTACTATGCAAACGGCGACCAGATCGACCGGTTCTACTTCTTCTACGCGGGCCACGGCATCCTCGCGAACGCCAACGCCTCTCGCACGCGCACACACACCGTCCTGGTACCGACGGAATGCGAGGACTTCCGGCGCGACGCGGCCTACCTATGGCCATTCGATGAGCTCCGCGAGACGCTGGAGCGCTGCGGTCCTCGCGAACAGTTCTACATCATCGACGCCTGTCGAGATCTCGTCGAGGGTCGCAACCCCGACGTCGGCACGCTCGGGTTCTCGGGGGCAACCGGCAGCTATGCCCGATCGCAGTCCGTGCTGTTCTCCGTGTCTCCGCTCGGCACCGCGAAGTCCACCAAGCACGGGCTCGGTGTGATGACCGGGCATCTGCTCGACGCGCTGCGCAGCGATCGCATCGCGCTCGACTACGATGACGAGCAAGACCGGTTCGCCATCACGATCCAGTCGCTGAAGCGCTATGCGGAGGCCAGGATTCGCGCTTCGCTGGACAACGAGCCGAGCTGGACGCTCCGCTACCAGCTCCCCGAGCTCCGGTCGTTCGGCCCGTCCGCGTCCTCGCTGGTCGTCGTCGAGTCGCCGCCCGCCGTGCCGCTGGCGGTTCATATCGAACCCGAGCTCGGCGCGGCGGAGGCCCACATCTCGGTGTCGCTGCGCGGCAGTCCGGTGCAAGCCGGCTGGCCCCCGCTCGCCAATCATCAACAGGCCATGCTGGGCCCCCAGAAGTACACCCTGACGGCGCAGCACCGGTCGCTGAAGATCGATCCGGCCGTCATGACGATCGATCTCCGGCAGACCGAAGAAGCCCATTTTCTCGTGCAACCGGGCGAACCGCGGGACGCCTCCGCCGGCCCGGCAGCCCCGCAGATCCACGAGGTACGCGACCCGCGCGGCCTCGTGACGGGCACGATCAAGGCCGTCGCTGTCGAACCCGCGACCGTGATCGAGCTGGAAGGTCAGTCGCCCCCCTATCTCCGGCTGAGCCGGCCTGGGTACCTCGAACAGGACGTCGGCGCCGGGACGTACCGCGTGCGATTCCGGCTCGGCGCGATCGTGCAATCCGAAGCAGAGCTCGAGATCTCGCCCGGAACGATCAGCGAGGTTCGGCCGCCGCTGGAAGCGTCCCTCCTGCTCTACGAGATCCTGGGCACCGACAACTTCGTCGAGAGTGCCACGTTCTCGGAGACCATCGGGCCCATGCAGTCGGGCGTATTGCAGACGCTGCTCGCCATGATCGCCATCAAGCACTTCGACGTTGCAGGCCGGGTATTTCACCAGCTCACGAACCTGATCCGGCCCCAGCCGCCCGAGCGTTACCGGCGCCGGCCGGTCGCCGTCGTGATCGCGGTGGATGGCGCGGGTTGGATCGAGCAGCCAGACGCGATCCTGCGGGGCGTCGCGTGCGACATCTACGACGACCATAGCTCTCCAGGGCGGCAGACAACGCCCGTGGTACCGCTGGACGCTGGAAGCGCCGGCTACGCGCGGATCGGCATCGCGATCACCGCGCCGGTGAGCCGCAGCTTTCCCATCGTCGTGCGCTCGCCGGTGCTCGGCGTGACTCGCGTCGTTGCGGCATCGCTGGACGATCGCGCGACCGTCGTGACGCTGATCTTTCACGCCGACGGCCGGGTCGACGCCGGCCAGTCGATCCTCCGATTTCCTGGCGACCCTATTCCGGACGCCCCATCGGTGCCGTTCGGAAGGCTCGTGCGTGACCTCCAGCTCGCGCAGCTGCTGTATCGGAGCCACGAGCTGATCGAGCACATGCTTCGCAGCGACGACGCCGTGTTCCGCGCGCTGCGCGACGCGACGTGGATCGATCCCGTGGCGACCGCGATGGCGTGCTTCGCTCGGCGGCGCGCAATTGCCGACGGCCTCAGCACAGGCGCCCAGCACGCCACAATCCAGCTCGACCACAGGGCCGCGCAGCACCTGCGAATCCGCTTCGGCACCGTGCCGGATTGCCAGATCGCCTACGCGCTCGCGTTCCCGCACGAGCGCACTCAGGTCCTGGACGAGCTACTCGACGCGAACGCCGTGCCGATCGTCGCAGACGCGGCCGTCGAGCTCGCCGCGCGCGCACGCGAAACCGGCAGAACCGCCGCGGTCATCACCGCGGTGGAGACCATGACACCAGGGCAGGTGTGGTGCCTCCGGCGCGAAGCGCCGACCCACGGATGAACGACAACAACCACGAGTGAGCAAAGGGTGGAAACGATGGACTGGAGCAAAATCTTCGCAGCGCGCGCGACAAAACTTGCGTGGGGCGCCCTGCCCGACGGCCACGGTGGACCCGACGGCCCCGCACCCGCCAGCGGCACCACGTACATCGAGGTGCGGCTCAAGGAGATGTTTCTGCGCACCTCGCGGCGGCTCTGGCGCAAGTTCTATCCGATGTTGCATGCCGTGACGCGGCACGGCAGCGTCGAGGAGCACTCGGTGGCGGGGCCCGGTCAGCTGCGCGAGCTCGGCGACACCAACCTCGATCGACTGGTCAACCTCAACCAGCGTATCGCCGGTCCCATCCCGTTCACAGGCGAGGATGTCTCGATCGTCATCGGCCTGTACGCCATTCCAGGCGCCGACGCGTCGAAGGCGCTCGTCGATACGATCGGCAACGTCGCGCAGCTCGCCCGCGTCGCGCCCGCCGCCCCCATCCTCGAGGTATTGCGCGGCGGCATCGAGAGCATCGTCGGCCTGTCCACCGCGACGCTACAGCTCGGCATTCTCGACACCTTCTACCGCGGCAATCCGCTGCGGCCCGGCACCCGCGTCGGCGTTGCGGCGCCCCACGACGAGATCTCGTTCGACCGGCTGTGGCTGCATAACGGAACCCTCAAGCGCGGCGACGACCAGATCTCGGCGACCTCGTACGACCAGAACGACTACATGGTGCTCGAGATCACGACGCCGGCGACACGCGAAGACTGGCGCCGCCTGCCTTGGATCGTCGGCTTCGAACAGCAGTTCTCGGCGCTGCTGGGCGTCGGTGTGGCGGTCGCCGACAAGCAAGCACACATCGAGAAGCTCTGGCCGAGCTTCAAGGACGCCCTCGGCCGGTCGCCCGACCTCATCGAGAGTCACCGGCAACTGATCGAGGCCGCGGTCAAGGCCGACCTACGCAAGCGTGTCGATGCCCTGAGCTCTGGAACCGTATTCGAGAGCCGGGGACCTAGAACCACGCGCGAAGCGTCCGACCCGGCTCGCTTCGACTTTCTGGATATCGATGACGTGCCGCACGAGTCGCGCACGTGAGCAAGGCGACTTCCACACCCCGGATCACCACGATTCTCTAAGGCTCACCGAGGCGCAGGACATTAGCAACGTCAGGGGCGCGACATCGGCAAGCGGAGAACTGGTACTGCTCCTCTCGGACCAGCATTGCCTGGTCGCACTGCTGCTCCCGGCGATGCGTGAGCTGCGGTCCACAGGCCGGGCTCATGGTGGCTGCGACACGTACATGAGACCGTTATACCGATCTACCGGATCCTCATTCTTGTCTGATCCAGGCCGCCTCGTACGTCAATATGTGCAGGTGACTCGGTGGATGCGAAGTGCGAGGACTGCGCCATGACCGGACCGGATCTGCAGTCCGCCGCACGGGTGGACGCCCGACAGGTCTTTGCTTACGACGCGTTCATCGTCCACGCATCCGGGGACCGCAGCTTTGTCGAGGGGTACCTGATTCCCGAGCTCGGGATACCGCGCGCGCGGATCTTGGTGCTCGACTCACTGGAGCTCGGCAGGTATGTCATTGACGAGATCGCCCGTGGTGTGACCACGAGTCGCGTCACCGTGGTTGTGTTGTCGTCGGCATCTTCGGCGGATCGCTGGGTCCACTACAGCAAGCAACTCGCCGCCTATGCGAGCATCGCGAGCCAGGATGGCCCTCGCGGCGTCCTGCTCCCGCTGCTGCTCAACAACGTCGAGCCGCCGGGCCCGCTCGATCCGCTGGTGAAGCTGGACTTCCGGGATCCCGCGCTCGAAGCCTGGGCCGCGCAGACCAAGCGGCTGCATGAGTACCTCGAGCGACCGGTCGTCGTCGACGCCGAGCCGCAATGCCCCTATCCCGGTCCGGCGGCGTTCACGGCGGCGCAGGCGGCGTGGTTCTCGGGGCGCGACACCGAGCTCGACGATCTGATCGGCCGGCTGCAGCGCCACGAGCGCGAGATCTTCGTCGTGGGTGTTTCGGGCGCGGGCAAGTCGTCGCTGATCGCGGCCGGCCTGGTGCCGAGGTTGGTCGATGGGGTTGTGGGGTTGCCGCGCTTCGTCGCGCGAACAATCGATCCCGGCGGCGATCCGCTCGCCCAGCTCGGCGCAGCGCTCGAGGGAGATGCCGCGACACCGAGCGCTGCCGTCGACCGCTTGCTTGCGCGCCACGCACCTGCCACTGCGCTGGTGCTCGTCGTCGATCCGCTGGACGAGCTGTTCCGCGACGCCGGCGCCGACGCGCAGGCCGGGTTCCTCGCCGCGCTGCGGACGCTGCGGGCGGATCGCCGCTGCGTGCTGGTGCACGGGCTGCGTGCCGACTTCGAGGGTGAGCTCCGGGCGAGCGCGCTGTGGAACGATATCGGCGGCCGGATCTCGCGCCTCGTGGTCGGAACCCTCAGCGCCGACCGCCTGCGCGCCGCGATCGAGGAACCCGCGCGCAAGGTCCAACTGTATCTCGACGATGGGCTCGTCGAGCGGCTCGTGCACGACGCTGGGCAAGAGCCAGGCGCGCTGGCGGTGCTGCAGGACTCGCTGGTTCAGCTGTGGGCTCGACGGCGCCGCCGCTTGCTATCGCTGGCTGCCTATACGCGCCGGGGCGAGGAGACGAGCAACGGGCTGGCGCGGGTGATGGCCGATCGCGCGGACACGATGCTCCGGGGCATGACCGAGGCCGACGAGGCGAGCGCGCGCCGGATCTTGCTTCGGCTCGTCGTGTTCGGCGACGGGCGAGGCGATACACGCAGGCAGCAAGCGCGCACCTCACTTGGCTCTATGAGCGAGTCCACGCAGCAGCTCGAGGTCGTGCTCCAGCGGCTGGTGGCTCATCGCCTCGTGACGGTCGGATGGGACGACGAACACCGCGAGGCCCGGGTCGACCTCGCCCACGAGGCGCTCATTCTGGGTTGGCCGACGTACGTGGCCTGGATCGCAACGTGGAAGGTGCACGAGCGGCAGCGGCGCGACATCGAAGCCGCGGCACAGACGTGGCACCTCGCCGGCGGCGATGACGCGGGGCGGCTCGACGCGCGCGGCTTCGCGGACGCCAAGGCGTGGCAGGCTCACGCCGCCGTCGTGCTCGGCCAGAGCGCGACGCTGATCGGGTTTCTCGCGTCGGGCCGGAGCCACGAGCGGACGCCACAACGCCGGGGGCGCTGGCTGCCGTTGACCGCGACGCTCTGCGTGTTGCTGGTCGCGTGGGCGGTCGCGACGTGGACGCGCCCCATCCCGCCACGGCCCGCCGCGACTCGCGGAATGGTCCGGTTCGAGGCGACGACGGTCCGCCTCGGCGACTTCGCGAGCTCGCAGCGACCGGGGGAGTGCGCGTCGCTGAAGCCCGAGACCGAAGACTGCGCCGCGCTGGCCCACCCGGAGCAGGTCGTCGAGGCGCGCGTCGCGGCGTTCGAGCTCGATGCCCACGAGGTCACCAACAGCGAGTATGCCGCGTGGCTCAACGCCCATCGCGAGCTGTGGACCGTGTCGCCCAAGGGCGTCGTCAAGACGCAACGCGAAGCACTCCCGCTCGTGCTCGCCTCGGAGAATTGCAAGGGTGGCCTCGTCGTCGCCCGCGATGGCGGCATCGCCGCGGGTCCGGACAAGGGGCGATGGCCGGTGGTGTGTGTGACATGGAGCGGCGCAAACGAATACTGCCTTGCGCAGCCCCACAAGCGCTTGCCGCTCGAGACCGAGTGGGAGCTCGCCGCGAAGGGTGCCGAGCGCAGGCCGTTTCCTTGGGGCACGGACCTCCCGCGAAAGGACGGCGTCGCGTTCGATCTCCGGGACAGCACAATGGGCCACCCGCGCGATGTCGAGAGCTCGCCGCAGGACGTGACGCCGAACGGCGTGCACGATCTCGGAGGCAACGTGGCCGAGTGGGTCGACGATACCAGGCGTATCACCGATGTGAAGATGATGCGCGGAGGCAGCTGGGGCAGTGTGGGTCCGTGCCACGTCCTCGGCTCCGGCTGCCGGCGGGGCGCAGTCAAGGTCACGCAGGATTACTCGTGGGGACCTGATGACGGATTCCGCTGTGCGAGCAGCGTGATCCAGGGAAGATAGCCAGGAGGGATGGAGATGCCGAGACCGTTCGACAAGACAGTGTTCCACGCGTTGTCGATGATGTGGCCGTTGGCCTGCACGAGCGCGCCAAGTGCGCGCGAGACGCCACCGAATGCGGCCGGCCATCCCAGCTCGCACGAGGTGCAAGGGTCGGCCACCCGCGGTGCGGATGTCGACGCTGCGCCCTCCCGCTCGTCGTCCGGTGCCGCGGCGCGCACCGACCCTCCTGGCCCGCACGATGCGGCGTTCGTGCTCGAGACCCGGCTTCGGGCCGGCCGGGTCGTGGGTGGCCAATCCATCATCCTGGACAATCTCGGCACGGGCGCGACGGTCCAAGATGGCGACCGACTGCAGCTGTCGGTGCGAACCGCCGACAACAGCTTCCTGTACCTGGCGTTCTGCTCCGGGCACGCCTCGGACCCGAGGTACCCCGGGCTCACCGTGTTCCCGTCGCAGGGAGGGCTTCCCCTGACTGCCAACGTGACGACCATCGTGCCGGGGGCGCACGGGGCGATCGTGCTCGACCACGAGGTGGGTCAGGAAACGCTCTACCTGATCCTCAGTCGCACGGAGTTATCCCAGGCTGACTCGGCGCTCGCGAGTACCATCGCTGCCGCCCGACAAGGTCCGCACAGCGCCGAGTGCGGAGCGCCGCTCAAGGCTGCTCTCATCGGGCCGCGCAAGCCGAACAAGGCGGTGCCGCCGGTCTGGCGCGGCCAACAGGGGCCGCCGGGGCGGGCGGCAGCGACAAACGACGAACCTGAGCCGCGCGTCGAGATTCATCGCGGAGGGGACATCGTCTGGAACGGCGGGCTGCAGGTCGGGGTTGCGGCAGACCCGGACGGCATCGTGGTCCAGCGCTACTCGCTGATCCACAAGGCCAAATAGCGCTGGCAACTTCGTTGTCGGATCTGCCTGCCATCCAGCGCCTAGCAGGGCATACAAGAAGAAGGGCGGGACGCAATGAACCGGGTACTCATACTTTCGATGATGATGCTGCTATCTCACCGTGCAGCGGCCGGTAGCACCGACAAGACCCCACCAGCGGAGGACGATCCGTCGCCGATTCCGCAAGCAGACCTCGATGTCCTGCGGCCTCGGCAAGGGCTTCACATCGGCTTCACCGCCGGCGGAGCCTACATACCGGAGGTTGGCGCCTCGGCGGCGATGGCGAGCCTCGACTTCAACATCGGACACCTTCGAAGCGACTACAGAATCTCACCGATCCTGTATTATTCGACACAGAGCGATCAGATGACGATGGGCGGGGGGCTGGCCGTGCAACAAGCGGTCCACTTCAACTCACGTTACACGATCTCCGTGGGAGGCCTGATCTCCGCGCACCACGCCGAGCTCGACAACGGCACTAGCTATACAACGTTCGGGATCGGTGCAACGACCTCGCCGGCAACGGTGAGACTCGGCACGAAACGCAACATCGAGCTCAGCTTCAATCTCCTCGTTCTGAAAGAGTTTGAATACAATACCAGTGTTGTAGGTGCATACTTCGCGTTGTCGTTTCTGAGCCTGTAGCCAGCCGCCTCATGACGAAACCGAGCTCTCGAGCCTTGCGACCGATCGTGCTTGCGGCCGCCGTGCTCGGAAGCGTCGGCTGCGGTCCGATCCTGTATTTCGGGGTCCAACACACCCGCTCGTACGACTACGAGCGACGAGTCTCGATCGTCGTCCGATCGGAGCCTGCCGGCGCGACCATCGTGAGGTCGGACGGCGTCGTGCTCGGCCAGGCGCCGCTGATCGTTGAGGAGCGAGTGCGCGTCAGACGTGAGCGCCGAGCCCCCGATAAATGGATGGCGATCCTCGGCTGTGCGATCGACAGCGTCGCTGCATTCACAGCGATCGACTACAACCTGAAACACCCCGACAGCACGGTGGGCGAGTTCGTGTCCTACGTAGCATTTGGGGGGTTCTTTGGATGCGTCGGCCTCGGGACGACCAAGCTGATCGCGGCCTTCGTGAGCCCTGTGCTGTCCGCGGAGCATGTCCCGATACCGCTATCAGCGGAGGTCCGCGATGACGAGCACGTCCTGGCGCGCACCGTGGAGCTCACCGCCCGGTGGGACGCATTGGGCGAAGCCCGCGCCCGGCTCGCACTGCCGGCCACGCGCGCCACGACCCTCCGCCTTCAGCGTCGGTACACCTTCGAAGAGGCACTCGCGCTGTGGGTGCGAGACGCCGCAGCACCAGTGGCCCCCGAGGATCTCTATCGGCTCGGCAACGCCTATCGCCAGCTGGCGCGCGCGGGGGTGCCAGGATCTCGCGAGCGCGCCATCGAGCTGTTCACCGGCTACCTGCATTGCAATCCACCGCCTGCCCATACGGACGAGGTCGTACGCGCGCTCGACGAGCTCGAGCGACTCGCGACCCGACCCCGATGATGCGCTCCGCGATCATCCATGCACTGCTGGCCGTCGTCGCGTGCGGGGCGACGGACCTCAACACCGTATACCGCGATCCCGCCACCGGCTACTCGGTGACCGCCGCGCCGCGCCGCAGTCGCGGCGCGGGTGAGTGGCTTTCACTCTACGTCGATCGCGGTGAATCCGGCGACGTGAACCCGGCGATCATCGAGTACATCTTCGCGGCGCCCGAAGGCCCGTTCGCTCGCTATTACGATCTCGTGCTCGCGCTCGCAGACCGGCCGCGCGTTGTCGAGGTCGATCTGGCCGAGCTCACGCCCGACGCGCGCGCTGGTCTGGGCTCCAGAGCGCCGCTGCGGGGCCGCGACTATGCGCGCGCGCTCGGACGCAAGCTCGCGCGCCCGATCCGCGACGCCATGCGGTTCCGCCACGCGCTGGTCGGCGTCACCCCGCTCGGGGGTGCTGCGGGGATCCACTGGGGCATCGCCGTCGACCTCGACGCCGGGATTCCACTCACCGCGTACGAGCGAGACGGTGACACCCAGATGCACGTCGCGATGTTTCGCTTCGAGAGCGTCGGATTGATCGCAGTCTACTCGACCGCCACGTCGCACGTGCTGGTCTGGGATGTCAGCCACATCCCCGGTGCGTTTGCATGGACCCCGGCGCTGGCCCGCGCGACGGTCGACGCGGCCATCGTTGCGCTGCATCCCTCCGAGCCATGACCCACCAACCCCATCCGTCGATCGTACTCGGCCTGTGTGTGCTCGCCGCCTGCCGCGAGCCGCGGTTCACGCTGGCGTCCATCGGCACCCGGATGCCGGTCGCCGAGCTGCGGTCTCGGGCCGACGAGCTGCGCGCCGTCGTCGTCGAGGAGATTATCCGCCACCACGAGGCGCGTGCGTATTTTGCGCTCGACCTGCTGAAGACACGGCCCTACGCCGAGCTGCAGCTCGGCCGTGGACAGCGGTCCGCCGTGCCGCGCGATCTACGGCCGATCTTCGATCCGCTGCTCGCAGCTGCAGCCGCGCACCGCGAAGCGAACGCCGAGCAACAAGCCGCGCGCCTCCCGCGCGGACTGGAGATCGATCTACCGGCAGAGTCGCGCGAACGCCCCGGGGATCCGAGCCAGGCGTACTGGGATCACGTCGCCCTCCTCGAGCGGAGAATCGGCGCGCTCAACCGCGAGACACCCGGGATCCCGTATTCGTACGCGGCGCGCAAGATCTACGGGGTGTCGTCGGCCGAGGAGACCCGCCAGCTGCTGTCCCCCGAGGAGGCGTTGCTCAGCTTCGTGGTGTACGGAGACCGCGTGTTCGGCTTCGTTCTCGTCGGCGATCAGCTCGTCGTGCGCCCCTTGCCCTGCGCTTCGAGCCGACTCCGCGAGGTCCTCGGTCATCTGATCGACCACGTGCGGCAGCGACAGACACCGGCTTCACGCGATGCGTGGCAGGACGACGCGATCGAGCTCCATGACGCCATCCTCGGTCCGTTCGCCCGAGAGCTTGGGGCCCCGCGCCTGCAGACGCTGTTCGTAAGCCCGGACGATTTCCTGGCGAATGTTCCGTTCGCGCTGCTCCTCGAACCTCGCCCGACCGGTCGGCGACTCGTCGTCGACCGACTCAGGATCGCGCATCTGCCATCCGTCTCCGTATACCGGCAGCTCCTGGAGCGACCGATCCTCAATGATCCGCCGCGGGTGCTCGCGATCGCCGATGCCATCTATCCCCGCGGCATGCCTACGCTGCCGTTCGCGGCGCGCGAGGCAGTCACCGTGTCGGAGCTGTTCCCCGACTCCGTCCTGCTCACGGGCGCGACCGCCACGGAGGCACAGGTCATCGCGCTCGCGCCGCACTACAACATCGTCCATGTCGCGACCCACGGGTTGCTGCTGGACCGCATGGTCCGAGGTGCTTCGAGCCTGCTGGTGACTGCCGACGCCGAGCACGACGGATACCTCAACGAGCTCGAGATCGCGTCGCTCGATCTGTCGCACACATACGTGGCCGTGCTGAGCGCGTGCCAGTCGGCGGTCGCGGCCGGCAACATCTCGAACGAGCCCGGCAGCTTGACCAACGCGTTCCTCAGCGCGGGTGTCCCCAGCGTGATCGGCTCGCTGTGGCAGGTGGAAGACGAGTCCACCACATTGTTCATGATCGAGTTCTACAAGCGCTTCCTCGAGCTCGGAGCCGCCGAGGCGTTGCGTATGGCCATGCTGGAGGTGCGATCGAATCCCAGGTTCACTCATCCGCACTACTGGGCGGCATTCGTGCTGTACGGCTGGGATAAATGAGGCTCGTCGCGACCGCCTTGTGCTCGCTCGTGCTGGGCTGTGCCCCGGGCGGACCGACCTTGACTGTCTACCACAGGACGAGCCCACGACGAGTTGAGGTCGACAAGCGATCGTCACCGTCCTCCCTGTTCGCGCTCGCTCTCCGACGCGATCTGGATCGCGTCGAGGTGCACCTCAAGCGCGAGAGCCGCGTGGCGCTGCGGCGCGTGCTGCACTACAACGCGGAGGCACTAGTATACGAGCCCAGTGAGAATGCCGCGATCGAAGCGCTGGAGATGTGGACCGGATTCCTCGTGCTGCTCGATCCCGGGCTCTGGGGGATCCAGGCGCGGCTCGATGGAAACGACACCTCGACGAGGAAGCTAGTACGGCACCACAGCGCCCTACGGGCCTTGTTCGACCCGACGATATCGGCGCTGGGCAACAACATCCGAGAGGTGCCGCTGGTGAATGAGCCGATCTTCAGCGATCCGCCGGTCGTGCGCGAGTACCAGATCCGCGTCCCGGCCCCGGGCGTGACGGTCGCGTTCCGCGTCATGGACGAGACACGGCGAGAGCTCGCGCGCGGATCGCGAACGACCGATGCCTACGGCGAGATGGAGATCGTGGTGCCGCTCGCTCACGCGGTCGTGGTCGAGCTCGCAGCCGACGGCGTCGCTATCGCCGTGCCGGTCCAGCGCACCGCACCGGCGGGTGGTGAGGAACCCGTCGCCGCGTCGCGCGCGATCGCGGGGCCACCGCTCTCGAACGAGGGCTGGGCGCGCTGGCGCGACGATACCGATCGCTTGCCGCGCGTCTCGCTGATGCTGGACGTAGCAGGCCTGCCTTCGCGCGAGATCAAGCTGTTCGGCGAGGTCCGCCTGGGTCGGCGGTGGTCTTTCGGTGGCTCGTTGGCGCGCGAGCGGTTTTCTCGGGACCGCGCGCCCGCTACCAGCGCAACGCTGATCCACGACGTCGGCGGCGCGCTGCGGCTCTATCCGTTCGGCCACATGGGGACCGGCTTTCATCTGGGGCTGGAGGCCGCGACCGGCTTCACCGACTCCCTGGCGCGGCACAGCACATTGGACGTCGCTGCGTACGGAATGACGTTCGGCTACAAGCACACCTTCGACGTGGGGCTCACCATCGACCTGTGGGCGAGCGAGGGCGTCGTGAAGCTCGACGATCCAGCGACCCAGGGAGCCGACGGCTGGTCATGGTGGCCGCGATTCCACGCCAACCTCGGCTGGTCGTTCTGATCACAACGCGACGGGCTCAGGTTGCCATCAACAGCCACCGATGCCACCGGCGTGCTCGTGCAGCCGGAGCCGCGCCCCGATGGCCAGCGCCAGCCATGCCTGCGGGCGCACCACTTCGTGCAGATCGCCGATGCCGACCACGTAGGTCGGCGACCGGGACAACGCGGCCGCGGGCAAAGTCGCGTCCCGATGCAAGGCATCACGGGACGGCTCCTGGCGTGGTTCATCCACCAGCTACACGCGGTGGACTCGATTCGTCGCCCACGACGTACAGAGCCTCCGCCGGACCGACCGGACGCGAAGTCACAGCTTCACGCGACGGCGCCCATTCACTGGCTAGTTGGTCAACGTCCACGTATAGGTTAGACCGGCGCTGAGAATGACCGGCGCCGGCGTACGCCACTGCGGGTCGGTCAGGCTCGATGCGTGAAACAAGTAACAGCCGGGAGGGATCGCGCCCAAGGTGAACTGACCGCCGCTGAGGATCACACTCGCACCTAACTGATCGGTACCTTCGGACGGGGCACCGCACGGATAGACGTACAGGTGGTAGATGACGTATGAGGAGATATTGTGGGCGATCAGCGTGGCAGCGCAGTCAACCGGGCAACCACTCACCGTCTCGCCGGATTCACACACGTTGTCGCCGCACCTGGCACAATCCTGTGGGCAGCCTGACGCCGTTTCGTTGCCGTCACATATCCCGTCGCCGCACGTGGCGCAGTCCTGCGGGCAGCTCGCCGCCGTCTCGCCGGTGTCGCACCGCCCGTTGCCGCACGTGCTGCAGTCCTGAGGACAGCTGGATACCGTTTCACCGGCATCGCAGGTTCCGTTGCCGCAGGCGTCGCAGTCCCGCGGGCAACTCGACGGAGTTTCGCCTTGGTCACAGGTTCCGTTTCCGCAGGCACTGCAGTCCTGCGCGCAACTGGACGGCGTCTCACCCTGGTCGCAGACGTGATTGCCGCATAACCCGGCGTCTGGCGGATCACCACCACCCGTACGCGAATCAGGCTGAGCGCAGGCGGCAGCTGCCAACATGACCATCCCTGCACACAGACGTGTCAGCAACGCATTCACACGACGATTTCGATCATTCCGCTTCACAGATCCCCCTACATTCGAGCAACGTGATTATCGTCAATACAGCGGCTTGCGCACCGAGTTCGACGCGAGCTCGGCTTTGCGAGCCACTCGACAATGTGAAGGCGGTGCAGACCACGAGATCGCGACAGTGATTTCAGCGCTCTTTTTGACCCCCACGGCCAAGCCACGGTCAGACCGCAGCAAGACGCGGGCCATCGCGCCGTCGCCGTCGGTTGCACGTCGGCGCGATGCCGACCGACAAGTTCCGGGTTTGCTCGTCCGCGCGCCACCTTGCGTAGCGCATGTGCGACGAGAGCTCGCCGAATAGCGCGCTCGTCACCGGGTAGCACCAGCGTCGAGGTCGCGATCTCGAGGTTGACCCGTGCAATGAAGCGTCCAGAGCTAGGCGCGCCTGACCGAGCCGTTGTCGTGAAACGTCGGCCTGCCCCGCCTCATCCGCATGGTGATGTTGAAGGTTCCACTGGGTCCGGGCGTACACGTTGACATCGAGGCAGCATTCTCCGCAGGAGACAAGCACCGTGTCTTGACCCTCCTCATGACTCGATATGGCGACGGCGTCTACCGCTATGCGATGGCCATGACGCGAGACCGCCACCTGGCCGAAGAGATTCGCCAGCAGGTCTTCGTGCAGGTGTACCGAGACCTCGGCAACGTCGGGGACCCTGCATCACTGCCGACCTGGACCTTCGGGGTCGCGCGCCATCGATGCCTCGACGCGGTCAACGCCCGCGCGCGATGGACGCAGCGCTACAAGAACGAGCCCCCAGAGGATGTGGAGCAGATCGACAGTGCCCCCGACGCCGATCTCGATCGATACCGGCTGGCGCGCATCCTGGCCGCGTGTCTGGCCAAGCTCGCGCCCGCTGCCCGGGATGCCGTGCTGCTGCGCTACCAGCAGGAGCTGTCCTATGACGAGGCCGCGGCGATCGCTGGCGAGCTGCCGGGCACGCTGCAGCGGCGTGTGGCGCGGTCCATGCCGCTGCTGCGCAAGTGTGTAGAGGCCACTCTACAATCAGGAGAGCCATGATGAGCTGCGAACGCTACTGGCGAGAGGGCATTCTGCGGGTCGAGCACGGCGAGCTGGATCCACATCGGGACACCTGCGCGGAGTGCCATCACGCACACGACCTCCGCGCGGAGCTGGTTCGCGCGTTGCCGCTGGTCGGAGGACGCGACACGGGTGACCCGTCATGGGAGGCGCGCGTATGGAACCGGATCGCCAGGCTCGAGCGCCCGGCAGCAGCACGGCGGTGGCTCGGCGGCAGCCTCGCGATGGCGTTCGCCGCGATCTTGACGTGCTGGGCGATCGGCCACCATCCGGACAACGACGCCGAGCGGTTTGCTACGCCCGACCACGCACAGGTCGAGATTCTTCATGGCGACGTTGCCATGCGGTCGACGACCGCGGAGATCGGGGACCGCGTGCGGATCGCGGTCAAGCCGACCGAAGAGGTGCGCGTCTACTGCGACGCTCGCCTCGTGCTGCGATGCTCCGCGGGCTTTCGTGACCGCGGTTGCGTCACGGAAGGCGGCGGCCTGGTCGCCGAGCTGCGGCTCGCCGCGGCAGGCGACTATCGCCTCGTCGTCATCACGTCGGCAACCGCCGACCCTGTCGGTGGGCTGGTTGGCGATCTCGCGGCGGTCGTCGCTGCCGGCGGCGAGTACCTGCTCACGGAGCTGCCGGGCCCCTGAGCATAGCAGGCGCTGCGATCTGCGGCGCGTCTCAGGGAGCGGCGCTCGCGCTGTACGCCATATCGAAGACCACCGTATCGATCGTGACCATGCAACCGTCGTTGATGTCCCGGGTCGCGCCGCTCGTATCGACGTGGCGGTACTGTACATTGCGCAGCGTTCCCGCCAGGCGCGTCGCGCTGGCAACGGTCAACTTCAGCTCTCCGCGAGCGAGCGCGGCATAGGTGCCCGAAAACGTGTTCGTGCTCCTGTCGAAGTCGGTGTCGATGAACGTGCAGACCGCGCAGGTCTCGGGCAGCGCATCGCCCGCGAGCAGCTGATAGGTCCCCGGAGCGTTGACGACGCCGTGACCGCCCATGTTGTCGTAGAGCCGCAAGAACAGCGCATCGGGGTTGGCTTCCGCGTGGAGCACGATCAACAAGCTGGGGGCACCACTACCGAGATGGATCAGCGACGCTCCCGCTGCCGGATCGGGAGACACCATCGAGAAGTGAGCGTCGACGCCGCAGGACGTAGCGTTTTGCCCGGCGTCCAGGATGGGCGCGACGTCGTCCACACCGAGCACGGCGTTGCAGCCCACGGCCGACGACGTCACGAGCAGTAAACCGGAGAGGCCCACAGGATCGATGCGCATCAGAATCCTCCCGCGATCGAAAGCCCCACCTGCGCGGCGCCCAGGCTGGGAACCACGCGGAGCGCAGCGCGAGAGCCCGGTGGCGCGTGTTCGGCCGACGGCATGGTCAGCCAGAGGATCGCGCCGGCCGCGACCGCACCCGCCCCCACAACGAACGTGCCGGTCGACACGTTCCCCATGGTGCGGGCGCTGCCCGCCAGATCGAGCCCCGTCGGATCGCATCTCCTGTTGTCGCAGTGGTCTTGCGCTGCGCTCCACCGCGAGCTGGCCAGCGCGCCGAAGATGAGCGATACGCCCACGACGGCCACGCCACCACCACCGATGCCGTATGCGATGAGGCGGCGTTTCCGCCGCGCGCGATCCAGGTCCGCCGGTAGCGCGGGATCGCTGTCTACGGACTTCTCGATGGCCATCTCGGCTTGGGCCGCCACGGCCGGTGCCTTTGCCAGCGGCGGCACCGGGACGTCGACGACCCCTGGTGCGGTCGAGATCGATACGGTGATCGACCATGGCGCATGTCCGGGCGCGCTCGATTCGATGATGTGCGGTCCTGGATCGACGGGCACCAGTGAGCCAACCTCGGCCGGAGACACCGTGACTCCGTCTCGCTTGACCTGAAGGCCATCGACGCGGCTGGCAGGGTCGATCGTGACGGAAAGCCTGGACAGCTTGCCCTCCAGCGCGAGCGCCCGCTCCTCGGCGAACGGTAGGCGTTTGTCGCTGGCCTTGCCGGCAGTAGCCGCCGCGGCGCGGAACATCGCCCAGGCACTCGCGGTCATACCGCGCTTCTCGTAGCAAGTGGCCAGCGCGAGCTGCGTGCCGAGCTGGATGACCTTGTGCAGGCTTGCTTCGAACTTCGCGCAGGCCTCGGCGAGGGCACCTTTGCCGATCAGCTGTCGTCCCTCCTCGAACAGCGTATCGGCCGCGGCTTTGTCAGCCGCGGTCTGCGCCCAGGCGCCATTCATAGCGCACAGCAGGCTGACGACAAAGATGATCCGGTAGCACATATTGTTTGCTCTCACGCTGTCTTCTTTCGTTGTTTGCCATCGCGTTCCGTGACCCGCAGCTCACTCCGGCGACTTGAACGGATCGTAGGGGACTATCGGCTTGACCTTATCTCTCTGCTTGTCGCGACCACTGGCTTTGACCAGCGGCGGTTTGGGCATCTCCGGACCGACGCCCGCGTCGAGCATCGCCGCCGGCGTGGGGATGGGTGCCGGCGTCGGCGCGACCGACCGCGCGGGAATCGGTGCCGGCGTCGGTGCGACCGTCGACGCTGGAATCGGTACCGGCGTCGTCGCGATCGGCCGCGCGGGACTCGGTGCCGGCGTCGGTGCGACCGGCCGCGTCGCGTCGCGCGCCGTGATGTCTCGAGGCTGCTTTGCTGCGCCGTCCGTCGTGTGACCACCGGTCGCGCCAACCCCGACGCCGATCGCCGCCGCAACCAGGAGCCCTGCGCCGGCGACCAGCATCTTGCGCGCGCCGCGCATGGTCTGCATCGTGCCGCCGCGCGCTTGCCCTGTGGCGGCGTCCAGGGTGCTGACGCCCGCAGTCGTGGGGAGCAAGTGCGCTCCGCTCATCGACACCCCCGAGGTCGCGGTCACCAGCCGATTCGCGAGCTCGCGCGCGTGCGCATTGGCAAACGGCGCCAGCGCCTGCGCCAGCTCGATCGCCGACTGGTGCCGGCGCACCGGATCCTTCTCCAGCGCACGCTCAATGACCGCGGCGAACCCAGGCGGCAGCGCGACGGGCAGCGCCGGCAGTGGCGGAAGCGGATCCATGGCGATCTTCAGGCACAGCGCGGTGAACGTCTCGGCCTGAAACGGCAGGCGCCCCGCGACCAGCTCGTACAGGATGACGCCCAGCGACCAGACATCGCTGCGGCCATCGACGTTCTTGGTCGACCGCATCTGCTCGGGCGACATGTAGCCCGGCGACCCCATCACCGCCTGCGTGCGCGTCATGTTGGGGTCGCCGGCCGGCGCGTGGCACTTGCTGATCCCGAAGTCGAGGACCTTCACGATCTGCTGACCGTGCGACGTATTGGCCAGGAACAGATTCCCCGGCTTGAGATCGCGGTGCACGATCCCCAGGCTGTGCGCCTCGGCGATAGCGTCGCACGCCTGGATGATGACGTCGCACGCCATCGAGACGACCAGCGTGCCGTACTGCTCGAGCAGCGCTGCAAGGTCTTTGCCCTCCAGGTACTCCATCACGATGTACGGCGAGCCGGTCTCGAGCCTGCCGACGTCGATGATGCGCGCCACGTGCTCGCTCTTCAGCCGGACCGCCGCGCGCGCCTCGCGCTCGAACCGACCGATGATCTCTAGGTTCATCAGCGCCTCGCGGCGAATGAACTTGAGCGCGACCTGCTGATCGAGCTGCAGGTGCGTCGCCGCGACGACCACGCCCATGCCGCCGACGCCGAGCACGCGGTCAACCCGGTACTTGCCGGCGAGCACGCGCCCGACTTGCACCGACGACTCGAGATCGTCGCTCGCCTCCAGTTTGATCGGTCCCACGGTACAAGAGGCGCGACGCCCGACGCTTTTACGACAACAAACTCATCCCTACGTCCGTGGCCCACGGCAGCCGCGTACAGGCCGCTCGGCGGGCGGGTGCGCAAGCGATCACGGGAGGGTCCAATCTGAGGGGCCGCGAGCGGTCTGACCTGAACGCGGCCGCGGTGACCTCCTGTGATGTTCGAGCGGCCTGGTGACCGGCTTGCCAGTCGCCGCGTCCCACACCTGCGCAGCCTCTCAGGTCGCCATGAGGTGAGCTATCGCCGTTCCCGAGCAACGCCAATGCACACAGCAAGATGGACGACGTGTTCAGCGCCCTGGGCTGCGAAGCTCCGAGTAGAACACGTCGCCCTCCGACAGTACTTACTGGCAGGAGCAGAACCCTGTGTGCCCCCGAACCGATCCGCTTGCACCAACATGTCGGATCGATCTGTGAGCACACTCGAGTTCCCGGGAGGTCTGGGTTGCAGAGCGTCGAGGCAGGCGTCGGAGAATCAAGACCCACGTCGGACTCTCCATCGGCCTGACTGCCGAATGTTGGCGAATGAGTCGCTGTGACCAGATCGACTTCGGACGCCATGTTGTCTTCCGGCGCGTGAGCGCATGCGCACATCCCAATAGCAAGCCCCAGCAGCCATGACATAGAATATCGCCTCTGCATACATTTCCTGCTTGATCTCCAAGCGTAGTGGATTACCAGCCGTCCGCGGACAGCCGAGAACTACCAGTCCGTTGCGGACAATCGAAAACCGCGCTGCTACCTGATCGGACCGATCGGCATCGCCTTGTCGCCGAAGCTCCACTTGAAGTTCGACGACGCCAAGAAGTCGTTCTGCTGGTCCGACTTCAGCATGGTCCCGCCGAACGCCAGGACCAGCCAGGACTTGTCACCGAGCTTCAGCTCGACCCCGACCGTGGCTTGGCCCCAGCTGTCCTTCTTGACGGTGTCCAGCGAGGGATTCAGCCAGTTCCATGCGAATTCACCGAACGTCGCGACACTGTCACTGCCGAGGACCAGGCGGCCTCCGGCCATCGATGTGTCGCCAGGCGTAGCCGCCTTTGCATCCGAGTGATATCGCCCCGTGATGACGACCTGACCGTAGGTCTTGAACCCGTAGGACAGCGTGCCCCAGGCAGCCCAGCCCCGGAACCCGTGGCTCTTCCAGTGGCTATCTGGAAACAGCTCACCGATCGCTGCGCCCACACCGAGCGCCGTCTGGTTCCACTTGCTCTTGAGCGCGTCCTCGGCCTTGGCCAGCGCCTGGTCCTGCGCATCGAGCTTGGCCGCGGCAGCGATCAGATCCAGGTGGTCCGTCGTCTCGTCCCTCGCTCGTCCTGCCCTCGCGTCACGCAGGATCTTGCAAAAGCCGACGGCCTCACCGACACCTGTGGGAGGGCCGACGTTGTAGAGCCGGGTAACCGCCCGAGCGGTCGTCACGTCGTCCAGATATCGTTGCCTCAGCCCGAGGGTCCGGGCGCCGGCGATCCCGGCGGGTCGCCGGATGGCGATGTCCGAGGCATACTCGGTCCGCACGTGTGGTTCCTGTATGTCGCCGTCGGGCTGATCTTCCTCGTCATCAGCGGGCTCTACGTGCGGCGGCGGATCGCGGGTGCGCTGGCTCACGTCGGCGTGAGCCAGCGCCGCATCGGCATCCTGCGCTGGGCGATCGCGTGGCTGCTGTTCGGGTTCCCGATACTCGTGATCGTGTCGATCGTGATGAGCTTGCTGCTCGGACGCGCGACGCTGCCGCGATTCGACGGCATAGCCGCGTCGTGGTTGCTCGGCATCCCGTTCATCTGGTCGGTGCTCGTCGTGGTGCAGTCGCTGCCGTGGCTGCTTGCGATCGATCTCGGCTACCTGATCGTGCGTCGCCGCTGGAGCCCCGCCACCGTCGCGCGGGTGCGCACCGCTGCGGTGCTCGGCTGCGTCGGCGTGTTCGCCGTGTACACGCCCGCGCGGGTCATCGCCCAGCGCGGCGCGCTCCGCGTTCGTCATCACGAGGTCGGGCCGCCCGCCGCCGGGCCTCCGTTCCGCATCGGGTTCCTCGCCGATGTTCAGCAGGACGTGCACACCAACGCCGACGACGCGCGCGCGGTGTACGCGCTGCTCAACGCCGGCAAGCTGGACCTCGTGCTGTCCGGCGGTGACTGGATCAACACGGGTCCCGATCAGATCGAGCCCGCGGCCGCGGCTGCCGCCACGCTGCGCAGCCGGTTCGGCACGTTCTCGGTCCGCGGCGACCACGAGCACTTCGCGTACGTCGACCGCGAGCGCAGCGTCGCCGAGGTGTCGCGCGCGATGCGCAACCACGGCGTCACCATGCTGAGCAACGAGCTGCGCTGGTTCGAGTATTGCGGCAAGCGGATCGCGGTTGTATTCGTCAACTACAACTACATCCACCGGACCGACGCGGCGACGATCGCGGCGCTGCTCGCGAAGGCGGCGACCGCCGATTACACCATCCTCGTGACCCACCAGTTCGACGCCAAGCTCGCCGCGCTCGTCGAGTCCAAGGTGAACCTGGTGCTCGCGGGACACACGCATGGCGGCCAGGTCAACCCGGTGGTCGGCGCGGTCCACGTGCCGCTGGCCCGGCTGGAGACCGAGTTCATCGATGGGCGCTACCAGCTCGGCTCGACCACGGTGATCGTCACCGCCGGCATCGGCTACTCGATCGTACCGATTCGCTACGCCGCGCCCAGCTCGATCGAGCTGATCAATCTGCAGCTGTGCGGGCCGGTGGCCCCGAGCGGGTCGCACCCGGCGCCGTAGCGCGGTCGCCGCGGGTCACGCCGCGACGTCCGCTCGCGACGAGGTGCTACTGCAGCTCCTGGGCGATGCACACGCCGGCATCGAACGCCCGCAGGCTGGTGGCCGGCGCCGAGTGGATCTCGACCGCGCCCGGTTGCACCGGCGCCGCGAGCGTGGCCACGCGAGCCTCGGACAGGCTGGATCCACCGATCACGATCGACCGCGTCGCGGTGACGCCGGCGCGGTCGCAGGTATCCTCTGCGGCGATGTGAACCGTGAAGGTGATGGTGGTGCGCGGCACCGTCGCGGCCACGCTCACCGGGATCGTCAGCTCGGCGCCCGAGGTCGACGGCAGCAGCGCGAGTGGCCGCGGCGTGCCGAACCGGATGCCCGAGAACGGGGTCGTCGCGGTCAGCGTTACCTGCTCGGCGGCCAGGACCCCGCCGTTGGCGACCGCCACGCGCAGCGTGCCGGACTCGCCGGGCTCGAGCGAGCCATCGCGATCGGACGGCGTGCCGTCGTCGGTCACGCGCGCGGCGCCGATGACGAGCCTGGCGGCGAGCGTGCCGCTCTCGATCGGCCCCTGGTTGGTGGCCGAGGTCCGCAGCGGCGACACCGCGCACGAGCCGAGGCCACGGCCGGCGAACGCCGCGGCGATGAGGAGCATGTCGTCGGTGTCGAGCGCACTCGCGGCGACGAGGATCGCGTCGCGCGCCTCCGTGAACGTCGCGTTGGTCGGCGATAGCAGCAGGCCGCCGACCACGTAGTCGGTCATCCGGCGGCGCGCGATGGTCACGCCGTGCTCGTCGGCCAGCACGTTGAGCACCTCCCACATCATGGTCGCCCAGATCTCACCGGTGTTGTGGACCTCGCTGTTGACGCCACCGGGGAAGCCCGGCGTCGTGGTCGGCAGCGCGGCGCCGTCGGCGATGTGGCGGAAGCTGAGATCGTTCTTGGTCCGGTCGCGGCTGTACGGGAACCGGCGCAGCCCGAAGTACGCAGTGTCCGGCGTGCCGTCCGCGATCGCGTACGGCGCCATTGCGTAGACGCCGTCGCGGTTGTCGCCTTCGCGCAGCATCATCATGAGCGCGTTGAAGTCGCCCCAGCCTTCGCTCATCCCGGCGCACTGCTGCGATGCGCCGCACACGGCGAGGCGATGATGCAGGTAGTGGCCCCATTCGTGCGCGACCACGGTGTTATCGAGATCGCCGTCGCGCTCGGCGCCGCGAGCCGTGCTCTGCAGGGTGATCGTGACCGGGCCGTTCGCCAGCGCCGCCTTGAGCGCCAGGCCAGAGGTCTTGCCGACGACGAGGCCCGGCAGGTTCGCGGTGGCGCTGCCGCCGAACGATCTGGGCGTGTCGAGCTCGCCGTCGGCCAGGATGACGCCGATCGCGCCCGCGGCCCTGGCGTCATTGACGCTGACCTGCGAGTTGCACTGCGCCGCGTACGTGAGCAGCGCGATCTTGCCCGCGACATTGGTGATCGGCTGGCAGCCGTCGTCGACCGGCGCGGTCGCGTCGAGGCCGATCACCAGATCACCGGTCACGCTGAACGTGCGCGGGCCGGCCCCGAACGTGTCGCTGCGCACCACGCCGCTCGGCGCGGTGAGCACGCTGTCCGCGCCTGCGGTCCACAGGAACATGCGCATGCGCGGCTGTGCGCCATCTGCCGGCGTGGACATGTCGGCGTTGTTCCGCAGGCCCGTGTTCGCGCCGGCCTGCGACGTCACGAGCAAACGATCGTTGCCGACCCCGCCGCGGCCAAAGTTGTCGAGCTGCCCGTTGCGGGTCGTCTCGGTGAACCCGGAGTCGTACCACCAGTCGTGCATCCAGTTCACGAGGAAGAACGCGTTGACCGCCCCGGCCTTCGACTGGTCGGGCGTGGCGAGCGGCTCGAGCTCCTGGTTGTAGGTATAGTTCAGGGTGCGGCCCGCCCTGACCTCGGGGCGCACGTCGCCGGCGTTGAACACGCGGTTGGCGTCGAGATCCGCGAACGCCTCGGCGTTGTTGCCGGCGGTGGTCGTGGCGTTGTCCGGAAGCCACTTGTCGAGCGTGCGATTGAACGCCTCCACCACGACGAGGTTGGCCGGGATGAAGCCGGGCGCCGAGCCGTCGGGTACCCCGGTGGGGTGCGGCGCGAAGCTCGCGAGCGGGCTGTCGAGCGGCCGGCGGTTGCCGGTGGTCTCGGCGTAGGCGCGATACACGAACGCGTCGCTCGCGCGGAGATCGTCGTCGCGGACGATCGCGCCGCTGTCGTCGGCGACCAGGAAGTCGTGGGCCGACAGCACGGGCGCGTTGGTCTCGCTCAGCGGATCCGGGGCGGCGTCTCCGACCGACTCGACCTCCCAGACCGCCAGCTGCTGGTCGTCTACCGTGGCGATCGCGCGCCGCACGCGTGCGCTGGACACGTCGAGCGCGGGCGTCGCCTCGACCTCCAGGATCTGCCAGCCGCCGGCCTCACTGATCGGGCCGACCGAGATGATCGCCGGCGCGGGCAGGCCAGCAAACTGGTGAGCCAGCGCATGCGCCAGCGCCTCGCTCGGCGACGACACGAACACCGGCGCCGCGATCGCGGGTAGCAGCGTGCCCGAGACCGCCGCCAGCGAGCTGTCGGCGTGCAGCAGCACGCGGACCTCGCTTCGATCGGCCATGACGCCGCCGACCTGCTGCGACAGCGTCACGATCGTGGCGCCGTTGCGGAGCTGCTGGGTCCCGTTGTGGACCAGCGCCATCGGCGCCGCGCCCTGGACCCACAGCGGCGCGAGCGCCGCCACGTGGTCGCGCGCGACGGCCTCCGCCGGTGCACCGTGCAGGCCGGCGCGCGGCACGATCGAGCGGATCAAGCGAGGCGCACCATGCGCGTCACTCGCCATGATCGACATGCCGAGGTCAGTGGCCGCCTGTTCGGCCGACGTGACGGGTCGACCGGGCCCGGGATCGCCCAGATCGCCCGGGTTGTCCGGATCACCAGGACCGGACGTCAGGTCCGGCGATGAGCCGGACGAACAAGCGGCGGCGACGAGCCATGACGGAACAATGAGTCTGCGGAGCTGGAAGCGCATGAGTCCTGACCTCCCTATCAACGACCCTCACGCTATACCGTGGTCATGCGAATCGCTGCGATGTACGCCGAGAAACCGGTTTCCTGTGCTAACGCGGGAGTGCGAGTACTGCATGGCGTGGTTCGCATATCGTTTCGCGCCACCGCCGGGAGCGAACGCTCCGCTGTGCTCGTCGCGCGACTACGTGCATCGCACCGCACAGCACGGAGAAACTCCGTAATGTGCATTATCCTGTGCGTGAGGTGGTCCTCGTGACAGACGCGGCCGACCGCCGATGCGACCATGCGAGCATCCGCGAATCGCCGGGCCCGACCTGTTCTCGAGGCTCGACCAATCGCCTGTCAAGGAGATCGATGATGAGATTCGCACTACGCGACTCCGCAGACTCAGTGAAATCACACGATGTCGGCGCGCGCGGGGCGTCCGGCGGTCGGACCATGACCAAGCGCCGCGGGGGCCGGATCGCCGGCCTCCTCGTGGTCAGCGGTCTCGCCTGGCGACTCGGCGCGGCGCCCGCGGCGGCCGCCGCCCCCGCGGTGACCTTGCTCGGCGACACCCAGCTCGATCCGGCAGCGCTCTACTTCGTATCGTTCGACGGCCTGGTCAACAATGCCCCCTACCAGCAAAGCGCGATCCTGAGCTTTGCCGGTTACCAGTACGCGGCATGGTATACGGCCAGCCGCGCGGCGGTGATCGCCCGTCGCAACCTCGCCTCCGGATCCTGGGAGACCGCCGTGCTCGCTCATCAGCTGAGCACCGATGATTCGCACAACTCGATCTCGCTCGGCATCTCGCCCGCAGACGGCCGACTGCACGTTGCCATGGACACCCACGACAGCGTCGTGTTCTACGTCAAGTCCGAGGCGGGCCTGGTCAGCGATCCGGGCCACCGCACGTGGTCACCGAGCCGGTTCGGCGCCGTGCAACGCACCCTCGACGGCGTCGAGCTCGGCACGATCACCTACCCGCGGTTCATCGTGACCCCCGAGCAGCGCTTGCAGCTCAGCTACCGCACGGGTCGCTCGGGCAACGGCACGATGGAGCTCGCCGAATACACCGGCACCTGGCGCACGCTCGGCAAGTGGTCGTCCGCCACCGGCGCGTACACCTCCAATGGTGCCACGAGCACCGCCCGCAACCTCTACCTCCACGGCATCACCTACGGACCGAACGGCCGGCTCCACGCGGCGTTCACCTGGCGCGAGGACAACATCGCCGTCCTGTGTAACCCGGGCGGGCTCGCCAACCACGACACCGGCTATGTCTATAGCGATGACCGCGGCCGTACCTGGCACAACAATTCCGGGCAGCAGGTAGCCACCACGGGCTCGGCCTCCCTCGTCGCGGTCGCTGCCGATCTGGTGGTCGATCCGCTGAGCGTCGACCATGCGCTGATCAACCAGGAGAGCCAGGCGATCGACTCGACCGGCAGCCCGCACGTCATCATCAGCTATGTGCCAGGCCGGTTCACCCAGTGCATCTCGAACTACGTGGCGCAGCGGCAATCGTTCGGCCGGCCGTTCCACCTGACCCGCAACGCGCAGGGCGCGTGGAGCAAGATGGAGATCCCGGTGGCGCTCAATGCCACCGGCCGCTCGCAGATCGTGCTCGACGCCGCCGATAACGTCTACGTCGTCCTGCCGTTTGGCCGGATCGTGACCGCCAGCAAGGCCAGCGGCTGGACCGACTGGACCGTGCGATTCGACGCCGCCAATCTGCATGCGTTCGGCGAGGTCGTGGTCGACCGCAGCCGCGTTGCGACCGACGGCATCCTGTCGATCATGTACCAGCGCGCGTCCACCGGCACCACGCCCTCCCCGATCCACGTCGTGGACTTCGCGCTCGACTGAGCACCACGCGCGGCTGCCGCGGCGCCTGCGGGGGGGCTTCAGGTTCATCGTGAGCGTCGAACGCGGACAGATGCTGCGCCAGGAAGCGAAGAGCGTGGTGGTCGCCTCGCTGGTTCGTGACCGTCCGGGTCGGCGAGCCATGCACGCCGCCGGATCCGGGGACATTCTTGGGCATGGCCCGCCCGGTCTTCGCCGACCCCAAGACCGACTTCGTGTTCCAGCGCATCTTCGGCAGCGAGGATCACAACCCCGTGCTGATCGGCTTCCTGAACGATCTGCTCGAGCTCGACGACGCCCACCGCATCCAGTCGGTCTGGCGGTTGCCCCCGGAGCAGCGGCCCAAGGTCGATGAGCTGAAATACTCGATCGTTGACGTCAAGTGCATCGACGTTGCGGGCACGACCTACGTGGTCGAGATGCAGGTGCTCAACGTCGAGGCGTTCGAGAAGCGCGTCGTGTACAACGTGGCCAAGGCGTCCACGAACCAGCTCAAGATCGGTCAAGGGTACCCCGACCTCAACGACGTGATCGGGATCAGCATCTGCGACTTCGAGCTGTGGCCGCGCAAGACCGGCTCTGCCGTGCCGATGCTCAGCCGGTGGCGGATGCAGGAGCACACGAGCGGTGCCCGGGGGCTCTCGCAGCTCCAGCTGGTGTTCCTGGAGCTGCCCAAATATGCAGGCACCGACCAGCCCCGAAACCTGGTCGAGAAGTGGGCGTATTTCTTCCGCGAAGCCGGGAACCTCACGGCGATCCCGGAGGCGCTGGCGTACTCACCGGTGCGCGAGGCCCTGGAGGCGGCGCGAATCGCGCGCTTCACCACCGCCGAGTGGGACGCGTACATCGCTTCAGGAATGGCGATCCAGAACGAGCGCGGTGCGCTGTCGCTCGCTCACCGGGAAGGCTACGAGCAGGGTGAGGAACGCGGACTCGAACGCGGACTCGAACGCGGGCGCGAGGAGGGGCTTCGGTTGGCCATCGAAGTTCTGTGCGACGCACTCGGGATCGAGCTTTCCGCCGAGCGCAAGCAGGGACTGCAGACCCTCGACGCTGCCGCGCTCCAAGGACTGCTCGCGAAGCTCCGGGCCGCGCGGCGCTGGCCGTGACCTCCGCTCCTCCGAGTCGGACCGGTGAGAACGACGCCCTCAGGTGTTCCGGGTTGGGGACAGCGTCGCGTGGCGGGTGGCGATACGGGGCTGCGATCGTGACGGCGCCGGCTGGGCGGCGCGCCTCGCCCTGCGGATTCGAGGCGTAGCGACGTTCGTCGTTCCACAAGTCCGTCGGGGATCCCGCGAACCATCGGGGAGGGCCAGCTCGCGGTGTGATTGTCAGCCACCTGGCACCCCGACGGCCGCACATCCAGCCCAGCGTGGGCCACGGGGCCGCATCGCTCCAGTGGCTGCGATCCAGCACGGGGCCAGCAATCACGCTATTCGTGTACTGGTCACGTGTTAGGCTGCGTCACGTGGGTGCAGCCAAGCCGTCCATGTTCATCGGTTCTTCGGTCGAAGGAAAGCACATCGCCGACATGATCCAGGAGGACCTCGACTACGAAGTCGACAGCACGGTATGGCACCAAGGCGTCTTTGGGCTATCCGGGGGCACCCTCGAGACTCTCGTGGCAACACTCGACGAATACGACTTTGCGACACTCGTGTTGACCGCCGACGACCTCCTGGAAAAGCGAAACATCAGCGGCAAGAGCCCACGAGACAACGTCTTGTTCGAGCTCGGTCTGTTCATGGGCGCGCTCGGACGCCATCGGACGTTCATCGTCCACTCCCGCACCAACCCGCCGATGCTCCCAACCGACCTGGCCGGCATCTCCACCGCGACGTACGAAGAACGCCCGAAGCTGCGGGCGGCGCTCGGACCTGCGTGCACGAAGATCAAGCGCGCGATCAGCAGCCAAGGCCCCCGTCGCGGGCCGGCCAGCGACCGCACGCCTGATGCTGCCATCGCTCAGATCAACGACCGATTGTCCGAGCATCAACACATGCTCAGCGCGCTGTTTCAACGCCTCACCTCGAGCGCGCCGAATCCGAGCGCGACGCTGCCCGGCACGGACCTGGATTTTCTGGAGGGCGCCTGGTTATCGTCCGTTGGCTCGCATGGGTACTGCCGTGTACGCGACGGCCGCCCCCATGTGGTCTATTGCTATGAGGGCAACTCCGAGCTCACCGCAGAATACTTCGATTTCAGGAGATTGGGGGATGATCTCATCGGCCGATTTCGTTGGTTCGAGAGCAACGTACGAGGGTTTGCGTGGTTCCGGATCGAGAGCCCCGACCAGCTCGCAGGTGCCTGGTGGATGGAAGGACGCGTGCCGGCGCACGCTCATCTCGATCCCGCACGGCTCCGAAAATCGGCAGGGATGAACAAGCTATCTTGGTCGCGGCTGCTCCAAGCAACAGTCCCGGCGTGGGCGTTGGTCGCGCTCGGCATCTCGGGTGCAGATGCGAACCGCGCCGAGCAACAACCACCGCAGCTTCCGGAGGGACCTCGGCTGCGCAAGTGAGCACCGGGGCTGTACGGCCCGTGGCTGTCCTCGCCGCACGTCAGTCGACCTTTGCGCCCTTCGTGGTACCGGGGCTCTTCGAGGGTGCCCCGCTGGGCAGGTAAATGCCCTCTTGCCGGCAGCGCTGCAAGGTCACCGACTGATCCAGCGGCGACAGCTTGCTGTTATAGAGCTCTGCGCTCGCCACGTCGCGGGCCGCGCAGGCGTAGATCGCGGCGCGCCGGTACATCTGGAGACTCTGCTTGCATGCGAGCGCTTTGGTGATGATCGCCAGGGCTGCCTTGGCGAATCCCTTGCTGTACTGATCCGCGGCTTGGCTCATCAGGTCGTCGATCGCCAGCTTGGCGCAGTACGCAGGGGCGGGAGACACCGGGGCCCGGGTGAGGTTCACGGACTGGGTGGACGTCCGTCCCGCCAGCAACGAGATCGCGAGCTCCGCGTCGCGGTACTCCGAGGCATGCAGCGTCACCGTCGCGTCACCCAGGCCGAAGATCTGGGCGCCGATCGCCCGGAACCCGGGTGGCGCTTCGATCGTGAGCGTCTTGCGCGCCGCCGCAGGACTGACCTGCACCCTGACGCTGCCGAGGATCTGGGCGACCACGTCGATCGTCTGATCCTTGTCGGCCTCGATCTCCACCGTCTGGTCTACGACATAGCGAGGATCCGCGCTGGTGATCCGCAGCGGTCCTGGCGGTCGCTGCAAGACCTGGCCATCCCAGACCGCGCCGTCGACGAGCAGCCTCGACGGTGGCATCCCCACCGGAGCCCGTAGCGTCACCAGAGCGTAGGCGGTCGTCATGATCGCGTCGAGCTCGAGCCGCTTGCCGGGCTCGATGGTGAGCCCCCGCACCCAGCCGACATGTCCGGCCCGCGATGCGGTCGCGGTCCAGGCCCCGGCCGGAAGCGTCAGCGGAACGCCGCTCAGGCCGGATCGCGTGTCGGCCGCGCCCGACGCACTTGCGACGGTGTAGGCCTGGTCGCCGAGCGCTCCTTCGTGGGAGCTCGAGAACTTGATGACGAGCTCGCCCGGGCCTTCGTCCACCGACAGCGGCGGTGAGCCCGCGAAGCGGTCCTCGGAGACCGGCTGCCAGATCTCGTAGCAGTGCGCGCCCGGCGGAATATCGAAGCTACCGCCGAGCGCGCCGACCCGCACGCCATTGTCGTACAGATCGAGCGCCGCCGCGACGACGGGCTCGACGCGCAGCCGCCGGCGCAGCGCGCCGTCGGTCTCCATCCGCAGCTGGTAGACCGTGTCATCGAAGGTCGGGGAGACCTCGCGGATCCGCGAAAACATCGGCAGAACCAGCGCCCCGATCGCCGCCAGCACCAGGCCGACAGACACCAACACCCCTGGAAACCACGACGGCGACCGGGGAGCCTCGCTCGCCTGGTCGAGCCGCGGCGCACCGTGTGGGGCCGCGGCGCCGGGCGGACCGCCGGCGAGGTCGGCGAGCTCGCGCTGCGCCGCGCTGGCCTGGTCCGGAACTCCCGACATCAGGACGGCGCGATCGCGACGCCATCGCAGGTAGCCCGCCGAGCCCGCGGCGGGCGCCGCGGTGTCGAGCACCCCGATCAGGAAGCGGCGCACCTGGACGTCGAGGCCGGGTTCGACCTGCGCGAGCCACGCCGCCGCGTGGCTGGCATCGGGGAGCGGCTCATCGTGCACGGCGGCATGGATCGACTGCGGCGCGTCGGGCAGGAACTTTCGGCGCAGTCGCTCGGAGATCTCGGGCGCGTGGTCGAGCGAGACGGCGAGCATGGCGCGCAATCGCTCGACGTCCTCCCAGCGCAACACCGGCGCGCTCGGCGCCACGGGATCCTCGCCGCCCAGGTAGCGCGTCGCCGCCAGCAGGCCGGCGCGGTTGAACGGGAACGTCGGCATCCGCGCGGCGCGTAGCAGCGGTGGCCACAGCCGGCGATCCTCGATCGGCGTGATCCACACGATCCGGCCGCGCTCGGCGCGCTCGAGCATCCAGGCCGGGAGGCGCGCCTCCGGGTCGTTGAGCGCAGCGCCCGTGCTGATCACGATGGCGATCGCGTCGGCGCGGGTGGGCGCCGCGAGTCCGGCGGGTTGTTCCACGACGACGCCGCGATCTTGCAGTCCGCGCGCGAGCTCGAGGGCGGCGGGCCGAAACGGGCGCATCTCGCGCTCGCGGTCGATCGAGATCGCCACGGGCAACCGCCGCCGGCTCGTCCGGTACGCGAGCACGGGCGCAAGGCCCGCGCGCGCCGTGCGCTCGACGGTGCGCTCGACGTCGAGCTCGCGGGTCCCGGAGCGCGTGGTGAGCAGGATGGCAACGTCATCGAGCAGCGCGCGCGACAGCCGGGCGCCGGCGGCGACTTTGTAGCCGCGCGGCCCGGGCAGCGTGGCCAGCCGCCGCTTGCGGACGAGGCGTGCCCGGCGGCGCCGGCGGCGGACCAGCTGCCCCGCGAACACACCCGCCGCGATGCCGAGCAGGCCCAGGCCGACCCACGGTGGCAACGGCCGGTGCTGCGGCCTGGCTGTCACCAGGGGTTTGGGGCATCCGGCTTGAGACGCCGTCTGTCCCACAATCGGCGTCACTGCCCTCGCGGCCCCCGGGGGCAACGTGACGTCTTTGACGTGCCGAGCCTCGGTCGACCTCCCGACCACGAGCAGCGCAACGACGACAACGACGACCTCGAACAGGAGCACGAGCGCGAGCACGAACCGGAGCGTGACACCCGTGCCTCGTTTCGAGTGCGGCGCCGGTGCTCGGAGCATTTGGGACGGCTGTGAAGGGGGAGCCCCGGGTGGTCCATACAGCGTGTCGAGCTCGCGGCGGATCTGCGTGACCTCGGCCTCGCTGCGGCCGAGCAGCGCCGCCAGCGCGTCGCCCAGCTCGCCCGGATCGGCGCCGTCGTAGCGCTCGACGAGGTGCTGGACCGCGAGGTGATCGTCGATGCCGATCGCCAGGCCCGCGGCGCGCAGGTGCGCGAGCAGATCCGCGAATGGCACCAGGCGCTTCATGCGCCGAGCACGCGGTCAAAGTCTTGCTTGGTCTTGAGCAGCGCGCCCGGAAACAGCTCGGAGATCGGCATCGCCGCGACGTCGTCAGGCGCGAGCCCTGCCCGCCACAGCACGCGCACCCACGACAGCAGCTCGGCGGTCGCAGGTTGTTTCGCGAGGCTGTCACCGTACTGGCGGCGCAGGTTGCCGAACCGCTCGACCGCGCGCTTGGCCAGCGCGCCGAGGTTATCCTGGTCCCCCATCCGCTCGCGGACGATGCGCTCGAGCGTCGCGTCATCGGGAAACGCGATGTGGTGAAACACGCAGCGGCGCAGGAACGGCTCCGGGAGCTGGCGCTCGATATTCGAGGTGATGAACACGATCGGCCGCGCCTGGTGCTGGATGCGCTGGTTGGTCTCGATCAGGTCGAAGTCCATCTCGTCGATCACGCTGAGCAGGTCGTTGGGGAAGTCGCGCGATGCCTTGTCGACCTCGTCGATCAGCACCACGCGCGGCACGGCCGACGCGATCGCCTTGCCGAGCGCCTGCAGCGCGACGTAGTTCGCCGGATCGTTGGCGCGCGGATCCTTGGCCTGCGCGTCGTAGAGCCGCCGCAGATGGTCGAAGGTGTAGAGCGCGTCGCGCGCGCTCGAGTCCGAGCGCACGTTGAACTGCAGCACCTCGCCCAGGCCGAGCTCATCGGCCACGGCATACGCGAGCGAGCTCTTGCCGCAGCCGGGCTCGCCGGTGACCAGCAAGGGGCGCTCCGCGGCGAGGGCGGTGTTGACCGCGGTCGCCAGCGCGCGGGACGCGATGTACCGGCCGGCGTCACCGCGGATGATCGAGGTCCGCCCGCCCGAGGAGCGCGAGCCGTCGCCGACGTAGCGGCGGAAGGAATCATGAGCCATGCGATCTCCCTGTCGTGGTGTCCTTGAGCAGCCGATAGGCTTCGCGCGTGGTCGGACGCCGCGACCACTGCTCGATCACACTCGGCGGCGCGCCGAACGTCTCGAGGTGCTCCGCGGTCATCGGGGTGAGCTCCTCGAGCACCTCCACGGTGGGGCGCTGGCGTCGCGCGATCCGCGCGATCAACGCGCGCGCCGTGGCGTGGCCGGCCGCGCGCGTCCATTCGATCGGCTGGATCCACACGACGCCATGCCGGCCGCCGCGACGGGCCTGGGCGAGCCGCGGCACGACCTCCTGGTAGTACGCGACCACCGCGTCGAGATCGTCGACGTGCTTCTCGGGATCGAGGAGCTCGTGGACCACGACCAGGTTCTCCGACGCCGTCGCGCCGGCCAGCGCATCGATCACGCGCCGCTCGTCGCCGTCGTCGGGCTCATCGAGCGCCACCGAGATCGCCGCGACGAAGTCCGGAGTCGTCCAGCCGAAGTCGGGCCACCGGACCTCGAGGTAGCGGCCAGGCGACCCCGCGCCGGCGAGGAAGCCCTCGAGCCGCGCCATGAGGGTCTTGTGGCACTCGCTGGCCGCGCCGGGGAGCACGAGCGACCTCGACTCGGATTGCGCGACGGCCCCCACGACCTTGTCCCACTGGGTCGCGCGATCGATCTCGCGCCACCGGGTGCCGCCCGGCGAGATCGGGTAGTCGCGCAGCCGCTCGCGGACCGCGGCGAACGCGCTGGCCACGCGATCGATGGGCACCGCGTGGCCGATAGAAGTGTCCTCGAGCGATGCGCGCACGATCCCGATCGCCCGCGCCTGGTAGGTGACCGCGGCGCCCGACGCATAGCTGAGCAGCGTCTGATCGCGCTCGACCGTTCGATTGATGAGGTCATTGAAGCTGATCTGCAGCGCTCGTCCGCCGTCCACCTGGACGTAGCCACGGACGAAGCCCGTCAGGATCAACTCACGAAACTCACTGACCAGCGGATAGGCGACACCGCGCCACTCGTAGCTCGACAGCATCGGCTCGCGTGGCGGCCTGGCGAGCTCGATCACAGAAATCTGGGCCGGCACCGGATCGAGGAACTCGAGCAGCGCCGCGTCGAGCCCGGCCTTGACGTGCGTGCGCGCCCGCAGCGGCGCGACGCCGGGGAACTGCACCCGCACCAGCTCGGGCAGCGTTCGCAACTGGTTGGTATCCCCCAGGCAGTGCGCGGCGGTCAGCGCATGGCGCTCGTCGAACCGCCATGCCGTGCCGACCGGCCGGTCGTCCAGGATCACGCGGGCCGATGCCGTGGTCATCGACCAGCCACCGCATCGGCGTGCCGTGCCTCCCCCACGCTGGGGTGCGACGCTACCATGGGTTGGGCCGCTGGGCGGCGTCGCAAAATGCGGCGACTTGACGGCCGCGCGGGCCCCCCGTAGCGTGCCTTGCGATGGCGCGGGGGACTGTGCTCGTGTTCGGGGCGGAGACGACGATCCAGGAGGCCGTCGTCCTGGCCCGCGCACGCGATGCCGACTTCGCGGTGTTCCGTGAGGGCGACGACCTGTTCGCGTTTCGCCCCTATGAGCTCGAGGAGATCGAGGCGTCCGAGCAGACCGCGAAACAAGCGTTGGCGCTGGCGCCGTGGAAGAAAAGCAAAGCGGTGCTGTCGGCGCATGCCGGGTGGCCAACCCTGTTGGCCGATCCGACGGCGCCGTCGAGCCGCCGGTTCATCGTGGTCGGCGACGGCGGCGAACCGCTGCGCGTCGAGGAGCCGAGTGCCCGAGGCACGCTGCTCGGTGGCCCGCTCCCCGCGAGAGCGCCGGCCGCGCCCGAGCGCGGCGCAACCGCTGTCGGTACGCAGCCACCGCCCCGACGGCCACCGAGCCCGGCGCGGCAAGAGGTGGCCGATATCGCCGATGTCGCCGAGGGGACGGAGATCCTCCGCTATCCGTCGATCACCGCGTCAGGGGAGAGGCGCGCGGGCACGACGCTGCTGCTGCGGATCGATCTGGCCGTGACCGTCGATGCCGCCACCGCGAGCGATCCGATCGCGTTCGGCGACCTGCCTGATGCCTGGCACAAGCTGCCGATCTCGGTGGTGGTCACGTCACCGCAGCTCGAATTCGCCGACGGAGCCAACGAAGGCACGATCATGGTCCGGCGCGACATGCCGTCGGTGGCTTGCATCATCCCGGCCACGGTGATGCCCGAGGGCGAGCAGCGCGTCGACCTGACCGCGGTGTTCGCGCGCGACGACCGATGGTGCGGGACGGCGCAGCGCACGTTCATGGGCGACGACGCCGCGCGCACCACGGGCGCGGTCAGCATGGTCAGCGATGCCGTGGCGCCCGACCTCACGATCCACATTCATCGTGACACCATGGTCCCGGGCCGCCTGCACTGGCTGCTGGCGCCGGCGATCGCGCACCGCCGACTCCTCGACGGTGACCTCCGCGGCGAGACCCGGCTCCAGGGCGAGCCGGCCGCGTTCGTGCGGGCGCTGTTCAAGGTCGCGGCCGGCGCGCAGCCCGGCGAGCACGTCCGCCTGTTGCGGGGCATCGGCGAGGTGCTGTGGGACCACGCACCCGCGAGCGTGCAGACCTCCTACTGGAAGTTGCGCGACAACCTCGGCGACAGCTTCTCGATCCAGCTGTTGACCGACGAACCGTCGATTCCGTGGGAGCTCATGCGGCCGGTGCGGGCCGGCACCAAAGGTACGCGCCTGCTCGCCGAGACCCACCCCATCGCGCGCGGTCTGCTGGCGTACCCCGATCGCCTGCGGCCGACGCTGCCCGCCGTGGGCGAGCGGCTGACCCTGGCGCCCGACTACACCCGCCGGCAGCCGCCGCTGCAAGCGCTCGACGAAGCGCGCCACGAGTCCGCCGTGCTGCGGGAGCGGTTTCACGCGCTGGCGCTCGCCGGCACGGCGCGCTCGCTGATGCAGGTGCTCGAGGATCCGCACGCGGCGCCCGTGCAGCTGCTGCACTTCGCCGGTCACGGCGCGTGCGACGCCCAGGCGCTGCTGTCGTCGATCGCGCTCGAGGACCGCGACCTGCGCGTGGCGCAGATCCGCAGCCACGACGTGGTGCTCGGCGAGAAGCACAACACGTTCGTCATCCTCAATGCATGCGAGGTCGGGGCGACCGGCGACGTGCTGGGCGACGTGGGCGGATGGGCCGAGGCGTTCGCGTACCGCGACTTCGGCGGCTTCCTCGCCCCGCTGTGGGCGGTGTTCGATGGTCACGCCAGACTCGCGACCGAGCGCTTCCTCGCCGCCGTGTTCGAGGATCGGCGGCGCATCGGCGAGGCGCTGCGCGACGTGCGTCGCCAGTACGGCGACGTGTCCGCCACCTTTCTGTCGTACATCTACTACGGCGACGTGAACGCGAGGTTTGGCTGATCGAGGTGCGGCTGTCGTCGTCCTGGGCAGCTGCATTGTGAGCGTCGAACTCGGACAGATGCTGCCCCCGGACGCGAGGAGCTTGGTGATCGCCGAGCCATGCACGCCGGCCGGATCCGGGTACATCCTAGGCCATGGCCCGCCCGGTCTTCGCTGACCCCAAGACCGACTTCGTGTTCCAGCGCATCTTCGGCAGCGAGGACCACAAACCCGTGCTGATCGGCTTCCTGAACGATCTGCTCGAGCTCGACGACGCCCACCGCATCCAGTCGGTCTGGCTGTTGCCCCCGGAGCAGCGGCCCAAGGTCGATGAGCTGAAATACTCGATCGTCGACGTCAAGTGCATCGACGTTGCGGGCACGACCTACGTGGTCGAGATGCAGGTACTCAACGTCGAGGCGTTCGAGAAGCGCGTCGTGTACAACGTGGCCAAGGCGTCCACGAACCAGCTCAAGATCGGTCAAGGGTACCCCGACCTCAACGACGTGATCGGGATCAGCATCTGCGACTTCG